>Ga0196970_1000211_pt1 | contig 85427 bp, 74 predicted proteins | sample S1v_513CmetaG_FD_148672 | JGI IMG/M metagenome (GOLD analysis project Ga0196970, IMG submission 148672) | Soil microbial communities from Anza Borrego desert, Southern California, United States - S1+v_5-13C | ecosystem: Environmental > Terrestrial > Soil > Desert | place: USA: California...
TCGCCGTCCTGCGCGTCGGCGGTGCGACCGAGGTCGAGGTGAAGGAGCGCAAGGACCGCGTTGACGACGCCATGCACGCCACCCGCGCCGCGGTGGAAGAGGGCATCGTCGCCGGCGGCGGCACCGCCCTGCTGTACGCCACCAAGGCTCTGGACGCCCTGAAGCCCGCCAACGACGAGCAGCGCGTCGGCATCGAGATCGTCCGCCGCGCCCTGCAGGCCCCGGTCCGTCAGATCGCCTACAACGCGGGCACCGACGGCTCGATCGTGGTCGGCAAGCTGCTCGACCAGGCCGACACCAACTTCGGCTACGACGCCCAGAAGGGCGAGTTCACCGATCTGGTGAAGGCCGGCATCATCGACCCGGTGAAGGTGGTCCGCACCGCCCTGCAGGACGCCGCTTCGGTGGCCGGCCTGCTGATCACCACCGAGGCGATGGTCGCCGAGAAGCCGGAGAAGAAGGCTGCTCCCGCCATGCCGGGCGGCGGCATGGGCGGCATGGACGACATGGGCTTCTAAGCCCCTGTCTCCTAAGCCCACATCATCCCCGCACGTTACCGGGAAGGGCGCCTCCGCAGGGAGGCGCCCTTTTCGTTTGTGCGGCGAAACGGGAGCGACGTTGGGCCGCGCTGGCGCTTGGCGCCAACCTACCGCCGCGTTCCGTTTCCCGTAGGTTGGGCCAAACGCAGTACGGCCCAACGTCCATGATACCTGCGAGCGGAAATGCCGACACATTCCCAATTCGTCATGCCCGGGCCCAGTCCCGGGCACCCACGCACCTTGGCTTGGTCGGAGTGCGTGGGTGCCCGGCACAAGGCCGGGCATGACGGTGGAAGGGTTTTGACGGATTGCAGTGTGTCAGCGTTTCCGCTCGGCGGTATGACCGAACCGGCCGCCCCTCACGCCCCCACCTTGATCGCCTCCAGCATCGCCGTGAACACGGCCTGCGCTTCCGCCGCGCTGCGCGACGGCAGTTCGGCGCGGCCGGCATCGACGATGAGCGAATCGGCCGGGGCGGACAGCATCACGTCGATCAGCGCGTCCAGCACCTCCTCCGGCGCCGCGGCGCCGGACGCGACGGCCGGCGCCGTTGTCTTGATCCACCGCGCCAGCCGTTCGCGCATGGACACCTCGGGCACGCCGCTCATGGGAAATCCATAATCTGTCTATGGTCTATGCGACAGCCTACGACGCGGCGCGCGTGGTGTCGATGGCTCCGCCGAACGCGCCCGCCGTGCCGGGCTGCGGTGAAACACGAAGCAACAAAGGGCACGAAGAGTCACGAAGAGGCGTCGGCCCGGCCGTCGGCGTGCCGCCAAGCCGGCGCTCCTTTGTGGTCTTCGTGGCCTTTGTTGCTTCGTGTTCCAAAAAACTCCGCGTCCCCGACGCGCATCAGGACGAGCGATCACTCATGCCGATGTATACGCCGGTGAAGCCGCAGGATCCGCCGCGCAATCGGCAATTGATCCTGCCCGATTGCCTTTGCCAGCCTTGGCCGGCCCGCCGCTGCGGCGGGGCCGGAAACCAGGGGGAGCGTCCATGTGCACGAATTTTCTCATCACCGCCGCCGACGGCTCGCAGATCGTCGGGCGATCGATGGAGAACGCCACCAACTTCGAATCGCAGGTGGTCGTCCGCGGCCGCAACCAGCGCATCCAGTCGCCGTCCGACCTCGACCTGCTGAAGCATGACGGCCTCGCCTGGACGACGGCCTACGGCTACGTCGGCCTGAACGCCCTGGGCATGGACTGGCTCACCGACGGCATCAACGAGAAGGGGCTGTCCGTCGGCATGCTCAACCTGCCGGGCACGCAGTACCAGACCGTGACCGACAAGACGAAGGCGCTGCTGGTCATGTGGTTCTGCGACTGGGTGCTGGGCAACTTCGCCACGGTGGCGGAGGTGAAGGCGGCCCTGCCCGGCGTGCAGGTGTGGGGGCCGATCCTTGAAAGCGAGACCACCGTGCACTTCCCCATCTTCGACGCCGGCGGCGCCGGCATCGTGGTGGAGTTCGTCGGCGGCGCCCAGCGCGTGCACGACAACCCGGTCGGCGTGTGCACCAACGCGCCCACCTTCGACTGGCACCTGGCCAACATCGGCAACTACACCGGCCTCTCCCCCTGGGGCGCCGATCCGGTGACCATCGGCGGCCAGACCTTCGCGCAGCCGGGCCTCGGCTCCGGCCTGATGGGCATCCCTGGCGATTCGACGCCGCCGTCGCGCTTCGTCCGCGTCACCTACATGAAGCAGTTCGCCGACCAGCCGGCCGGCGCTGCCGACGGCGTCACCCTGGCCTTCCACATCCTGAACACGGTGGACATCCCGCTGGGCACCAGCCGCAGCCGCGCCATCCTGCATCCCATCGCCGGGTCGCAGGACAGCACCGAATGGATCGTCGTGCGCGACCTGACCAACCGCGTCTACTACATCCGCACCTACGGCAACCTGACGCCGATGCAGATCGACCTGGGCAAGATCCCCTTCGCCACGACGACGCTGCTGAAGCAGCCGCTGCCGGCCCTGCCGCCGGCCGTGGACATCACCGCCGACGTCGTGCCGGTCTGATTCCGCGCAAACGACGAGGGGCGCCCCGGCGGGGGCGCCCCTGGTCATGTCCGAAGCACGGGAGGCGTTGTTGGGTTTTCACCTTCGGTTCAACCCAACCTACGACGATCCCGTAGGTTGGGCCCCGTAGGTTGGGTTGAGCGCCAGCGAAAACCCAACGTCGATCCGTTCACGCCGCGGCGGCGGCCGGCTCGGCGTAGGCGACGTAGCTGTCGCGCTGCTCGGTCAGGCTGCCCAGCAGATCCTTCAGGCTGTCGCGGGCGAAGGGATTCGGCGTCTCGTCCAGCTTCTTCTGCACCACCGCGATGAATTCGTCCAGAACGCTCAGGTGAACCTGGGTGGCGGCGAAGACATCGCTGGAGAGGAAGGGCGCCTTCATTTTCGGGATCTCCTGGTTTGCGTGTGTTCCGTTGAGCCTATTGAGCCATCCGGCCAGTTAACGAGGTGTTAAGATCGCCTTTTGGGCATAGGTCGATAGGTGATTACCTCTTACGAATATTTGATGATTACCTCGTCTGGGGTATAGGCCGCGCGGCCAGCGGCGCTGCCCTCTTGACAAAGGACGTCGGCGGCGCTGCCCTGTCGCCCGACGAAGGGGGAGATCCGCCATGGCCGAAACGCCGGTCGCCGCGTGGCTGCGGCAGTCCGCGCACGATCTGGAGCATGCGCAGGCGGCGCTGGCCGCCGGCACGCACGACTGGGCCTGCCTCGCCGCCGCGCAGGCGGCCGAGAAGGCCATCAAGGCGGTGCTGCTGGCGCACGGCGGCCGGGTTCTGGGCATCCAGAACCTGCTGCTGCTCCTCGACCGCGCCCGGCAGGAGGCCGGCGTTGCGGCGGACGAGGATCTCACCGACGACGCCCGCACGCTGATGCAGGCGCTGGCGGTGCTCAGCGGCCAGTGCACCTACAACGGCATCGCGCCGTACGAACTGACCACCCGCGCCCAGGCCGACGGCGCCATCGCCGCCGCGCGGCGCCTGCACGCCCACTTCGCCGGGACCGTCGCGGCGCAGGGGGCGGCATAAGGGCAGCGTGGCCGTTGCCCCGCCGGCCGCGTCCGTGCTAGGAAAAGGATCCTCGATCTGCCCCTCGGAGCGCGCCCTTGTCTTCACCGTCCTGCAGCTTGCCCCCGAATGAAACACCTACCGGAAATGTGTTGCATCCGGTTACATCCGGTTACATTCGGGGCTGCCGAGGGGGCCGTTCATGACCGCGCTCGCCTGTGACGTCGCCGTGGTCGGCGCCGGGCCGGCCGGGCTGATGGCGGCGGAGCGGATCGCCGCCGCCGGCCGCACGGTCCACGTCTTCGACCGCATGCCGACCCCGGCGCGCAAGCTGCTGCTGGCCGGGCGCGGCGGGCTGAACCTCACCCACTCCGAACCGCTGGACCGCTTCGTCACCCGCTATGGCGAGCGGGAGGCGTTCTTCCGCGCCGTTCTGGCCGGCTTCACGCCCGACGACCTGCGCGCCTGGGCGGCCGGGCTGGGGGTGGAGACCTTCGTCGGCACCAGCGGGCGCGTGTTCCCCGTGCAGATGAAGGCCTCCACGCTGGTCCGCGCGTGGCTCCGGCGGCTGGAGGGGCTGGGCGTCGTGCTGCACGCCCGCCACCGCTGGCAGGGCTGGGGCGAGGACGGGGCGCTGCGCTTCACCGACGCGGCCGGGACCGAAACGACCGTGCAGGCGCGCGCCGTGGTGCTGGCGCTGGGCGGGGCGAGTTGGCCGCGCACGGGCTCCGACGGCGCCTGGACGGACCTGCTGGCCGCGCGCGGCGTCGATTTGGCGCCGCTGCGCCCCTCCAACATGGGCTTCGAGGTGCCGTGGAGCGACCATTTCCGGGAGCGCAACGAGGGCCAGCCGGTCAAGAGCGTGGCGCTGACCGTCGCCGGCCGCCGTGTGAAGGGGGAGTTCGTGGTGACCGCCACCGGCATCGAGGGCGGCGCCGTCTACGCCCTCAGCGCGCCTCTGCGCGACGCGGTGGAGCGTGACGGCTGGGCGCCGCTCGGCCTCGACCTCATGCCCGACACGGACGAATCGGCGCTGCGCAGGCGCCTGTCCGGCCGCGGGGCGCAGTCGCTGTCCACCTTCCTGAAGAAGACCGTCAACCTGACCGGCGTGCGCTACGCCCTGCTGCGCGAGTTCGCCGCCAAGGACGACCTGACCGACGCCGCCGGCTTGGCGCGCGTCATCAAAGGCCTCTCCATGCCGGTGGTCGGCGTCTGCGGGCTGGAGCGCGCCATCTCCACCGCCGGCGGCGTCCGCTTCGACGCGGTGGACGAGGCGCTGATGCTCCGGCACCTGCCCGGCGTCTTCGTGGCCGGCGAAATGCTGGATTGGGAGGCGCCGACCGGCGGCTACCTGCTGCAGGGCTGCTTCGCCACCGCCGTGCGCGCCGCCGACGGCGTGCTGGCGCGGCTGGCCGCCAGCTAGTCCTGCATCTCCGCCATGGAGCGGACGTTGCGCACCAGGATGCGCAGCAGGGCGCGGACGAACGGGTCGGCCTTGCCCAGCTTGTCGCGGAACAGGTCGGGCGAGATGACCTTGCACACGCTGTCGGTGGCGGCCACCGCGTCGGCCATGCGGGGCTCGTTGTCGATCAGCGCCATCTCGCCGAAGATGCCGCCCGGCTGGATGGTGCCCAGCAGGCGCCGGTGCGCCCCCTGGCCGCGGTAGATCTCGATCCGGCCCGATTCGACGAGGTAGGCGCAGGACGGCGGGTCGCCCTCGCGGAAGATGAACCGCCCCTCCTCGAAGAAGCGCGCGGCGAAGGTCTTCGGGTCGACGGGGGGCGGCTGGTTGGACGGCATGGGCGGCGCTTCCGGTCTGGCGCGCCGTCAGCGGTTGTGCGTCGGCGCGCCGGAATCGTAGCGCACCGGGGCGCCGCCGCCAAACAGCCGATCGATCAGCCCGCCGATCGCCCCGCTTCCGCCGCCGGGACCCGACGCCACCGCCTTCGGCGCCGCACCAGCGCCGGCACCGGGGCCGGGTGCCGCCGCCACATAGGCCGGCCCCGCCACGCCGTCCAGGCCGGGCAGGGGGCGCGGCGGCTTGCCCTGGTGGGCCTCCACCATGAAGTCGCGCCACACCTTGGCCGGCAGGCTGCCGCCGGTGATGCGCTTCATCTCGTCGTTGTTGTCGTTGCCCAGCCAGACGCCCGCCACCAGATCGGCGGTGAAGCCGACGAACCAGGCGTCGCGGTACTCCTGCGTGGTGCCGGTCTTGGCCGCCACCGGGCGGTCCAGCTTGGCCGACTTGCCGGTGCCGTACTCGACCACGCCGGTCATCATGCGGGTCAGCTGGGCGGCGTGCTGCGGGTCCACGGCCGGCGCCGCCCCGCCGCCTTGGCGGCGGTACAGCACGTTGCCGGCGCGGTCGCGGATCTCGGTGATGGCGTAGGGCCAGACGGGCACGCCGCGGTTGGCGATGCCGGCATAGCCGCTGGTCAGCTCCAGCAGGGTCACCTCGCTGGTGCCCAGCGCCAGCGACAGGTCACGCCCCAACGTGGAGCCGATGCCCAGTTCGGCCGCCGCGCGCCGCACCCGGTCGACGCCCAGCCGCTCCATCAGCCGCACGGTGACGGCGTTGGAGGAATGCGCCAGCGCCTGCGCCAGGGTGATCGAGCCGCGGTACTTGTTCTCGTAGTTGTGCGGGCTCCAGTTGCCGATGCGCACCGGGCTGTCGTCCATCGGCGTGTCGGGGGAATAGCCGCTCTCCAGCGCCGACAGGAATACGAACGGCTTGAAGGACGATCCCGGCTGCCGGCGCGCCTGGACGGCGCGGTTGAACTCGCTGGCGTCGTAGTCGCGCCCGCCGACCAGTGCCCGCACCGCACCGTCCGCCGTCATGGCGACCAGGGCGCCCTGGCTGACGTTGGCCTGCGCGCCGGGGCCGCTCAGCGCCGCCGTCAGGTGCTGCTCGGCGGCGCGCTGCAGCTTGAGGTCCAGCGTGGTCCGGACGATGACGTCGCCGTAGTCGCGGCCGATGAAGCCCGGCACCAGGTCGGTCACCCAGTCGGCGAAGTAGCGGCCGTCGCCACCCGGCTTGGCGCGCGGGGCGGGCGGGGTGTTCAGCGTCGCCTGCAGCTCGTCCCGGGTGATGAAGCCGCCGTCCTCCATGGCGCCCAGCACCACCTTGGCGCGCTCCGCCGCCTCGTCCGGGTTGGAGGTGGGGGCGTAGCGCGACGGTGCCTTCAACAGGCCGGCGATGATCGCCGCCTCGCGCAGGGTCACCTGCGTGGCCGGCTTGCCGAAGTAGGTGCGCGCGGCGGCGTCGACGCCGAAGGTGCCGGCGCCCAGGTAGACGCGGTTCAGATAGGCGGTGAGGATCTGGTCCTTGCTGAAGCGCCGCTCCAGCCACAAGGCCAGCATCGCCTCCTGGATCTTGCGCTTCAGCGACCGCTCGGGCGTCAGGAACAGGTTCTTGGCGAGCTGCTGGGTGATGGTGGAGCCGCCCTGCACCGTGCGCCCCGACCGCCAGTTGACGTAGACGGCGCGCGCCAGGCCGATGGGATCGACGCCGAAATGGTAATAGAAGCGCCGGTCCTCGGTTGCCAGGACGGCGTTGATCAGGTGGGCCGGCAGCTGCCTGGTGTCCAGCACGGTGCCGTGCAGGTCGCCGAAGCGGGCGAACTCGCTGCCGTCGGCCGCCAGCACGATGACGGCCGGGCGCCGCTCGAACTGGGCCGCCTTCGAAACGTCCGGCAGGTCGTAGGCGAAGTAGGCCAGCACCATGCCCCCGGCGATGCCCACCCAGATCGCCGCCACGAAGGCCCAGGTGGCCAGCGTGCGCAGGATGCCGCGCGACCTGCGCGGCGGCGGGGCCGGCCGGCGCGGGGCAGGGCGGGGACGCGGCGGCGGAGGTGGGGCGGGTGGCTCCGGCGGGGGCTCGTAACGCGGACGCTCAGGCTTGGCCGCCTTGGGCTTCAGTTTCAGCTTCAGCGCCGGCCGCTTGAAGCGCAGGCGGGGCTTGCGCTCCTCCTCGTGCGACTGGATCGGCCGCAGACCCGCGAAGAGTTCATCCGGTCGGTTCGACGTCACGGTGCCGCCACAGCCTTTTCTTTAACCGATCGGGCCCGCACACGGCCCACGTGCGAGATATACGCGCCGCCCCCGCGCGGCGAAAGGACGCGCACCTCGGAACACGAATTTGTCCCGGCAACGTGGCGAAATGGTGACGGCGACGCTTGCCCCTCAGCCACCGATCAGGCCGTGCCGGCGCAGGTGGCCGCGCAACTGGTGGTAGGTGAGGCCCAGCGCCGTGGCGGTGCGGCGCTGGTTGAACTGGTTGCGCTCCAGCGCCGCCTTCAGCAGCCCGGCCTCGAAGCCGCGCACCGCCTCCAGGAAGTCGCCGCACGGGGCCGGCGGCTCCAACGGCCGCTCGGCTGGGGCAGGCTCTGGTGCGGGGACCGGAACGGCCGGGCGGAAGGGCGAGGCGAAGGGGTCGAGGACGATGGCGTCCACCGGCGCCTCCGGTTCGGCCGCCGCGACCGAGCGCTCCACCGCGTTGCGCAGCTCGCGCACGTTGCCGGGCCAGGAATGGCCGCGCAGGTCGTCCAGGGCGCGCGCGGTGAATCCGGGGAAGAGATCCCGGCCCAGTTCGCGCGCCATGCCGATGGCGAAGTGCTCGGCCAGCAGCGGGATGTCGTCCGGCCGGGCGCGCAGCGGCGGCAGCGTCACCACGTCGAAGGCCAGCCGGTCCAGCAGGTCGGCGCGGAAACGCCCGGCCTCTGCCAATGCCGGCAGGTCGGCGTTGGTGGCGCCGACGACGCGCACGTCCACCGTGGCCGTCCGGCCGCCCACGCGCTCGACCTCGCCGTACTCGACCGCGCGCAGCAGCTTTTCCTGCACGGCCGGGCTGGCGGTGGCGATCTCGTCCAGGAACAGGGTGCCGCCGTCCGCCTGCTCCACGCGGCCGACCTGCCGGCGCACCGCGCCGGTGAAGGCGCCGGCCTCGTGGCCGAACAGCTCGGAATCCAGCAGCGTTTCCGGCAATGCGGCGCAGTTCACCTTGACCAGCGGCCCCGCCCAGCGGCGCGACAGGAAGTGCAGGCGGGCCGCCACCAGTTCCTTGCCGGTGCCGCGCTCGCCGATCACCAGCAGCGGCCGGTCGAGCGGCGCCACCCGCGACACGTGCGCCAGCATGGCCAGGAAGACCGGCGACTGGCCGAGCAGGGCCGGCGGGGCGGGAATGGTCATGGCGGGATCGGCGATGGAATGGCGGAAATCGCGAAGGAGTGGCGGAGAACGCTAAGCGGCGTTGCCGCTCCGGTCAAGCGCCTCCCGCCAGCCTCCAGCCTTTCCAATGGGTTGGGGCGCTGCCGTCCATCTGGCACGGGCCTTGCCATAGGAGGGGTCGTGAAGGAGGCTCCCATGAGCGACGATTTCTACCGTTCCCACCGCACCGCCCGCGACGCGCCGGCCGCGCCGGACACCATCGAGCGCCTGCGCACTTACCTGCTGAGCCGGCCGTCCGAGTCCTGGCTGTTCTTCTTCGCCAGCATCGTGGCCGGCGCGCTGCTCGGCTGACCGCCCCTTAAGGACAAGAAACCATGAGCATCTTTTCGCGCCTGACCGACATCGTGCAGTCGAACCTCAACTCCCTCCTCGACCGCGCCGAGGATCCGGAGAAGATGATCCGCCTGATCATCCAGGAGATGGAGGACACGCTGGTCGAGGTGCGCTCCTCGACGGTCAAGATCATCGCCGAGAAGAAGGAGGTCGAGCGCCGCGTCGCCGATCTGGTCCGCGAGCGCGACGAGTGGGACCGCAAGGCCGAGATCGCCCTGCTGCGCGACCGCGAGGACCTCGCCAAGGCGGCCCTGGTCGCCAAGAACAAGGCGGCCGAGCAGGCCGACGCGCTGGGCGCCCAACTGGCCCAGGTGGAGGAGGCGCTGTCGAAGGCCAACGACGACATCGCGCGCCTCCAGGCCAAGCTGACCGACGCCAAGACGCGCGAGCAGGCGCTGGTCGCCCGCACCAAGACCGCGGTCAACCGCGTCAAGGTCCGCGAGCGCCTGAACGACGAGCGCATCAGCGACGCGCTGGCCCGCTTCGAGCAGGTCGAGCGCAACCTGGACGACCTGGAGGGCCGCGTCGAGATCCACGACATCGGCCGCCGCAAGTCGCTGAACGAGGAGATCGCCGAACTGGAAGCCGCCCACAAACTGGACGAAGACCTGGCCGCGCTGCGCGCCCGCGTCGCGGCCCGCAAGGGGCAGTAAAGTCCATATTCCCTCCCCCGCCTTGCGGGGGAGGGTTAGGGTGGGGGCAATAGTCTCCGCCGCTTTACCGCTCCCACGACCAACAAGAAGACCGCTCCGCCATGGACGTGTTCACCTTCGTGCTGTCGATCCTGGTCGTCACCATCGTCCTGCCGCTGTGGATCATCTTCCACTTCATCAGCCGCTGGCGCGCCCAGCGCGGGCTGTCCGCCCAGGACGAACGGCTGCTGGCCGAGCTGTGGGACACCTCAAACCGGCTGGAAGGCCGCATTCACGCGCTGGAGCGCATCCTTGACGCCGAGGCGCCCGGCTGGCGCAACAAAACCTGACCCCATACGATTTGATTGGAGGAGGCCATGAGCCGCTCCCCCTACGACTCGCCCAACCCGCACCGCCTGTACCGCAACCCGCAGCGCGGCTACATGGCCGGCGTCTGCGCCGGCATCGGCGACTATTTCGGCGTCGATCCGTTCCTGGTGCGGCTCGCCACGGTGATCGGGGCGATGTTCTTCTTCCCGTTCGTGCTGGTCGGCTACATCATCGCCGCCCTGGCGCTGCCGTCACGCCCGCCGCAGCTCTACCGGACGCCGGACGAGGAGACGTTCTGGCGCACCGTCGCCACCAAGCCCGACCGCTCGCTGGCCGGGCTGGCGCAACGCTTCCGCGACTTCGAAAAGCGCGTGGCGGGCCTGGAGGCCTACGTGTCCTCCAAGGACTACGAACTCAATAAGGCGTTCCGCGACCTCGAACGCTGAGGGGAACGCCGAGGGGCGTCACGGCCGGCGGCGACGCCGGCCGTCCTTGCTGCGGATGCGCACGGGGATGCGGTCGTCCGTGCCGCGCATTGCCGCCGTTCCGGCGATCACCAGCGCCAGCACCGTGCCGAGAAGAGCCAGTTCCATGGTCGGTTCTCCCATCGTTACCATCGATGGTGAGCCGAAATTATTGACAAGAGGTGGACAAAAAAGCGGACACGGCATCCGCCGGCCCTCATTCCGCCTGCCGCGTCACACCGGTGATGGCGAAGCCCTTGTGGTCGTGGAAGCGGGCGGTCACCTTCTCGCGGGCCTTCTTCTCGTCCAGGGCCCAGACCAGGAAGCGACGCCCGCGCTTCCAGGATTCCAGCGCGGATTTCTCCAGGTTGGCGTTGACGCGCTGGCCATAGTCCGGGTTGGCGACACGCACGATCCAGCCCAGGTCGTTCTGCGTGCGCCGGTCGTCCAGCACGTAGAGCCGCCGGTCGACGGCGTTCGACGCGCGCAGCCGCTCCTCCAGGTCCTCGCAGGCGATCTCCTGCGCGTTCCTGCGCCGTTTGGCGTCGCGCAGCTCGCGCGACAGCGCCAGGCAGGCGCGGCCGGCGCGGCGGATGCGATCCACCTGGGCTTGGCGGCGGGCCTCGCCCTTGGCGATCGTCTGCTCGGTCTCCTTGATGCGCCTGATCGCCTGCGCCAGCGCGTAGCACAGCGCGGTGAGCCCGATCAGACCGGCGAACAGATAGGCGATCATGGCACCCTCACGATGCCTTGCGGGCCGGTTCGGCGGCGCTGGCGCCGGCGATCTGCTGCACGCGCATCACCACATAGCCGAAGGCCGGCGGGTAGCGCCGCTCGATCTCCTTGCGTGCCTCGGGCAGGCTGGTGGTCCACACCTCGATGGTCTGCGGCTGCGACCAGGACCGGTCGATGAAGGCGTGCTCGCGCGTCTGGTCGGCGCCGGTGCCGACGTACTTGTTGGCCACCTGGGCGATGAAGCAGGGCACGCCCTTCACCTCCTCGCCCACCTGCCGCACCACGTGGTCGCCGGACAGCAGGGCGTCCTTCAACTGGCGTTCCATGTGCTGGCGCCGGGCGATGACGGCGCGCACCTCCTCGTCCGCCTTCTTCAGCTCGGCGGTGCGTGCGGTGCGGCGCGCCTCCAGCCCCTGTTCCAGCTTGGCGCGGCGCGCCAGCATGTCGCGCAGGCCGATGGTGCCGTGGCGCCGCTCGATGAGCCGCTCGCCGACCACCACCACCACCTTGGCGATGCCGAAGCCCATGCCCGACAAGGCAAGGGCCAGCAGGAGCGCCTGGACGTAGGACTGCCACATGGAAGGTGACCTGGACGCGGAGAGGAGATCGCAAGAGCAATCATATTACCCGGTCGCCCCCACGTGCGCGAGTCCCCAGCGCAATCGGGGTAGGTCATGCCGGCGGCGCTTGATCGCTTCCATCGAGCGCCGCCGGTAAGACCCGACAGCCCCGTGCGCAGGCTCTCGCCCTTTGCCTCCGGCAAAGGGCTGCCGCCAGCGCTTTCGAAACGAAAGCGCGAGAGGCAAGGGGCGAAAGGGTGATACGGACGACGCCTTCAGGCGCCGTTCGTATCAGGCCACGGCGATGCGGTTGCGGCCGCGCTGCTTGGCCTCGTACAGCGCGCTGTCGGCACGGCGCAGCGCCAATTCGACCGACGGCTCGCCCTCCTGCCACGCGGTCACGCCGATGCTGGCCGTCACCGGGAAGCGCTCGGCGTCGAAGTCCACCGGGCCGCCGTCGATCGCCTGGCGCACCCGTTCGGCCACCACCCTGGCCTGCTCCAGGTCGGTCTCCGGCAGCAGCACCACGAACTCCTCGCCGCCGAAGCGGCCGATGGCGTCGGTGGCGCGCAGCGCCTGCCGGGCGCGCGTCACAACCACGCGCAGCGTCTCGTCACCGGCCGCGTGCCCATAGGTGTCGTTGACCTGCTTGAAACGGTCGAGGTCGAACAGCAGCACGGCCAGGGGCCGCTGGTAGCGCTGCGCCCGGCGCACTTCGTTGGCGGCCAGCTCCATGAAGTGGCGGCGGTTCCACACCTCCGTCAGCGCGTCGGTGGTGGCCAGCAATTCCAGCTTGGCGTTGGCGTCCTCCAGCGCGCGCGTGCGTTCGGTAACGCGCGCCTCCAGCAGCTCGTTGGCCTCGCGCAGACGCTCGTAAAGGCAGACGTTGGCGAAGCTGATGGCGATCTTCGACGCGAAAACCTCGACCAGCTGGCGGTCCACCTCGTTCAGCGGGCGGTTGGTCTGCACCCAGGCGGCGACCTCCTGGGCGTCCGGACCGCGGATGTAGAGGGTGGTGTGGTCGGGCGCAAAGACCGTGCGCCGGGCACGGAACGCCTCGCCGATGGCGGCGCTCACCGCCGGGTCGATGGCGCGTTCGGTGATCGGCCCTTCGACGACGGTGGAGAAGCGTCCGGCACCCGCCAGCACGTGGACGGCGTCGCAGCAGCCCCGGCCGGCGCCGGGGGCGCCGTTGTTGTGTGTGGCGCCGGGGGCGCCGCGCTGGGCGCACAGGATGCCGTTCGCCGGCACGCCGAGGAACACGGTGAGCTGGGTCAGCACACCCGAGGCGAACTGCCGCATGGAGCGCAGCTCGAACAGCCGGTCGGTGGATTCGATGATCTGCTGCAGGCCGCGCCGGCTGGTTTCCAGCGCGATGATGTCGGAATAGGCGCGCAGCGCCGCGACCACGGTGGTGAAGAGCTTCTGCGTGGTCAGCTCGGTCTTCGCCTTGTAGTCGTTGATGTCGTAGTTGAGGATGACGCTCTCTTCCGGCGCCTGCCCCGGCTGGCCGGTGCGCAGGATGATGCGCACGGCGTGGTTGGCCAGCACGTCGCGGATGGTGCGCACCAGCCGCAGGCCGGCGTCGTCCGTCTCCATCACGACGTCGAGCAGGACGATGGCGATGTCCGGCGTGTCGCGCAGCGTGTCGGCGGCCTGCGCCGCCGAATAGGCGCTCAGCATCTCCAGCCGCCGGCCCTTGAAGCGCACCTTGGCCAGCGCCAGCCGGGTGACCGCGTGCACCTCCGGATCGTCGTCGACGATCAGCACGCGCCATGGCACGCCCGCGTCCGGCTCGGCCCGGCGCGGCGGCAGGTAGTCGTCGGCGAACAGAACGTCGTTGGCCATCGGCAAGGAAACCTTATCCGCGGCTCGGTGCCCGGCTTCGGAGGCGCTGTGCCTGCACGGGCCGGTTGCCGATAACCGCATGCGTAAGGCCTAATCCATTCCTCCCGTCGCACGCAATGGATTCCTAAGGTTGCGCAGGAGTTTTGCGGGCGCGAACCGGCTGGAAAAGCGGCGGAACGGACGGCCGCGCGGGCGGTTGGCAGGGGGGTGGCGGCCGGCTGCCGGCCGCCTCCACCCTTTTGCACGGAGGTGCTCCATGAAACGGAACCTTCTCCTGGCCGCGGCGGCCACCGCCCTGATGGTGGCGTCCGGCACGGCGTCCGCCACCGGCCCGTCGCCGGCGGGCACCCAGGCCATGCAGCAGCAGCAGTCCCAGCGCTCCAGCGGCCAGACGCACAGCATGGCCGCCATGGAGCAGATGCTGGGCAAGACGGTGGTCGGGTCGGATGGCGCCGCCATCGGCCAGATCACCGACATCATGCTGAACCCCGACACGCGCGAACCCAACGTCGCCATCATCGACGCGCGCGGCGGCAAGCAGGTGGCCGTGGACTTCACGCTGCTCGACCCGCAGGGCGAGCGCGTCGTCGCCAACACGCTGACCCAGCAGCAACTCGCCCAGATGCCGGAATTCCGGTCGAGCGACAACAACATGGTTTCGCTCAGCCAGAACCGCGGGCAGAGCGGGCAGAAGGGCCAGAAGCAGTAGCGGCGGCGGACGCCGGCCCGCGTTCCGCGCGGGCCGGCGTCCGTTCGGATCAGGCACCGCCGAGGATGGCGAACCCGGACTCCGCCTGCCGCCACGGCGTCTGCACGCCGTCCGTCGCCGCCGACAGCAAGCCGCTGCCGCTTTCCAGGCTCAGCGTTCCGTCGGCCGTCAGGAAGACGAAGCCACTGTCGTCTGCCGCCGGGTTGGACAGCCCGAAGGCCGCCATCGCCGTGCCGAACGCCGGGAAGTTCGCGCTGGACGCCGTCCGGTGGTTGCCGGGGCCGTCGTCGTTCAGGATGGTGCCCGTCGCCGAGGCGCTGCCGATCGTGGCGCCGCCGGCGTTCGACAGGGTGAGGGTGAAGCCCTCGTCCGGCTCCTTCTTGTTGTCGCCGGCGACGTTGACGGTGATCGTCTTCGACGCCTCGCCGGCGGCGAACGTCACCGTGCCGCCGGGCAGCGCGTTGCCGGTGAAATCGGCGGCGTTGGCCGGCGACCCGCCGGACCCGGCCACCGACCAGCTCGCAGACGACGTTCCGCCGAGATAGCCGGAGCGGGTGACCGTGAAGGTGAAGGCCTTCGAACCGTTGTCGGCCTCCAGCCGTGCGGCGTTGGTGGCGGCGACCGACAGGCTGGCGTCGTCGTTGCGGATGGTGCCGGTGGCACTGCCCACCCCGATCGTACCAGTGGCGTTGGAGAGCTGAACCGTGAAGCCCTCGTCGGCCTCCACCGTGGCATCTCCGGCGACGGCGACGGTGATCGTCCTGCTGGTCTCGCCGGTTCCGAAGGTGACGGTGCCGTTCGGCCGCACGCCGCCCGCGAAGTCGGCTCCGTCCGCCGCCGAAGCCGACGTGACGGCCCAGTCCACGGACGAGGTGCCGGCCGTCCACCCGCTGCGCGACACGGTGAAGGTGAACGCCGACGTGCCGGAGCTGCCCTCCGCCTTGTCGGCGCTCAGGGCGGCGATGGCGAAGCTGGCGTCGTCGTTGACGATGGTGCCTGTCGCCTGCGCCGTATCGAGGGTTCCTTCGCTGGGGTTGCTCAAGGTGACGCGGAAGCCTTCGCTGGCCTCCACGGCCGTGTCGCCGGCGATGGCCAGGGTGATGGTCCGGGTTGTCTCGCCAGGGGCGAAGGTCACCGTGCCGCCGGGCAGGGCGCCACCGCTGAAGTCCGCCCCGTCCGCCGGGTCGGAACCATCGGCGGTGACCGCCCAGTCCACGGTCGAGGCGCCCGAGCTGAAGCCGGAGCGCGTCACCGTGAAGACCGCCGGCGTGGATCCCGCGTCACCTTCCAGCACGGTGACGCCGGCCGGGCTGATGGAGTAGCGTCCTGCATCGTCGTTGAGGATCAGGCCCTGGGCGTTCGGCTGGTCGATGATGCCGCCGTCGCTGGCGTTCGAAATGCCGACGCTGAAGCGCTCGATGGCTTCGACGGACGTGTCGCCGGCCACGTACACCGTAACGCTCTTGCTCAGTTCTCCCGCCGCGAAGGTGACGGTGCCGCCCGGCAGGACGCCGCCGCTGAAGTCCGACGCGTCGGCTGCGTCGAAGCCGGCGCTGCTGGTGACCGCCCAGTCGACGCTGGACGGCCCGGTGCTGCCGCCTGAACGCGCAATGGTGAAGGTGAAGGGGGTGGATCCTGCGTCCCCTTCGAACAGGTCCACGCTGGTCGGACCGATCGAATAGCGGGTGGGCGCGGCATCGTCGTTGAGGATCAGGCCCTGGGCGTTCGGCTGGTCGATGATGCCGCCGTCGCTGGCGTTCGAAATGCTGACGCTGAAGCGCTCGTTGGCTTCGGCGTCCATGTCGCCGAACGCATACACCTCGAAGCTCTTGCTCATTTCACCGTCGTAGAAGCTCACGGTGCCGCTCGGCAGATAGCCGCCAAAGTCCGATGCGTCGGCGTCGCCCGGGCCGGTTCCGGTGGTGACCGCCCAGTCGACGCTGGACATGCCGACTGACGTGCTGCGCGAGACGGTGAAGGTGAAGGGGGTGTAGGAGAAATCACCTTCCGTCAGTTCCACGCTGGCCGGCCCCAGCGAGTAACGGCCGGGCGGATGATCGTCGTTCCTGATGTTCGAGGTCGCGAATTCACCGACGATGGTGGCCCCCGTGGCGTTCGAGAGCTGGACCGTGAAGGTCTCGTCGGCTTCCGGCGTCGTGTCGCCCGCCACGTCGATGGTGATGGTCTTCAAGGTCTCGCCGCTGGCGAAGGTGACGCTGCCGCTCGGCAGCACGCCGCCGGCGAAGTCCGTCGCGTCGGTCGCCGACGAACCGCCGAGCACCTGCCAATCCACCGAGGCGGTGCCGGTCGTGGCGCCGTAGCGTTGGACGCGGAAGACGAACGGCGTCGTGCCGCCGTCGCCCTCGTCCGCGAAATAGGTGGAAGGGAAGAGCCACAGGCCGGTGTCGTCGTCGATGATCGTGGCCGGGGCCACCACGCTGGAAGCCGTTCCGTCGGAGGCGCCGGTCAGCCTCACGAAGAAGCTCTCGTCGCCTTCCATCATCTGGTCGCCGGCGACATTGACCGTGATCGTCTTGCTGGCCTCCCCGGCGGCGAAGGAGAGCACACCGCTCGGCATGACGTTGCCGGCGAAGTCCGAGGAGCTGGGATCTATCCAGTCCGACGAGCCGGTGTTCCACGTGACGGTGGACGCGCGGTTGATGTAGCCCGAGCGCGTCACCGTGAACGTGAACGGCGTGGATCCGGAATTTCCCTCCGTGACCGTGGCGCTTGCGGGGGCAACGGCGTAGCTGGTGTCGTCGTTCTGGATGACGGTGGTCGCGCTGCCGGTTTCGATGCTCCCCTCGGAGGCGTTGGACAGCTGCACCTTGAAGGATTCATCCGACTCGACCAGCGTGTCGGCCCTGATGCTGACGGTGATGGTCCGGGTTGTCTCGCCAGGGGCGAAGGTCACCGTGCCGCCGGGCAGGGCGCCACCGCTGAAGTCCGCCCCGTCCGCCGGGTTGGAACCATCGGCGGTGACCGCCCAGTCCACGGTCGAGGCGCCCGAGCTGAAGCCGGAGCGCGTCACCGTGAAGACCGCCGGCGTGGATCCCGCGTCACCTTCCAGCACGGTGACGCCGGCCGGGCTGATGGAGTAGCGTCCTGCATCGTCGTTGAGGATCAGGCCCTGGGCGTTCGGCTGGTCGATGATGCCGCCGTCGCTGGCGTTCGAAATGCCGACGCTGAAGCGCTCGATGGCTTCGACGGACGTGTCGCCGGCCACGTACACCGTAACGCTCTTGCTCAGTTCTCCCGCCGCGAAGGTGACGGTGCCGCCCGGCAGGACGCCGCCGCTGAAGTCCGACGCGTCGGCTGCGTCGAAGCCGGCGCTGCTGGTGACCGCCCAGTCGACGCTGGACGGCCCGGTGCTGCCGCCTGAACGCGCAATGGTGAAGGTGAAGGGGGTGGATCCTGCGTCCCCTTCGAACAGGTCCACGCTGGTCGGACCGATCGAATAGCGGGTGGGCGCGGCATCGTCGTTGAGGATCAGGCCCTGGGCGTTCGGCTGGTCGATGATGCCGCCGTCGCTGGCGTTCGAAATGCTGACGCTGAAGCGCTCGTTGGCTTCGGCGTCCATGTCGCCGAACGCATACACCTCGAAGCTCTTGCTCATTTCACCGTCGTAGAAGCTCACGGTGCCGCTCGGCAGATAGCCGCCAAAGTCCGATGCGTCGGCGTCGCCCGGGCCGGTTCCGGTGGTGACCGCCCAGTCGACGCTGGATGGTCCGGTGCTGCCGCCTGAACGCGCAATGGTGAAGACGAACGGCGTCGCGCCCGTGTCCCCCTCGGCCAAGCTGACGTTCATCGGGCCAAGTGAGTACCTGCCGGCCATTTCCGTGCTCTCCTTCTGATCCGTCGCGCCAAGGTTTGCAGCCATTCGCGGGTGGCGCTCCACGCCAACAGTCGCGCGGCAGACTACCACAGTATGTTGCGCAATCTGTGATGGCCATCACACCTGCTTATTACAGCATTTTATTAAAATACATTCGTATTCGATGGCGGTTCCCTGTTGCCGCATGGCCTCATGGGTGCTGGTCGGCCTGCCCACAGGGCCAAGCCCGCTACTTCCTTCGCCTAAGCACAAATGATGACCGGACTATCCGGTTTCGCGTGATGATCAGTGAGGCGAACAATGCTATTCACAAAGAAAAAGCACACAGGGAGGAGGCGTCCGAGGGCCTATCTCGGAAGAGGCGGCCGGCTGGGACCGGCCGCTTCTCGTTTGGGGACCAACACAGGGATAGCCGATCCACTTTCATGGAACCGGGGATGGGGTGCTGGCCTTTAACCCTGGCAACCGTCAGGGGGAACGCCGCCTATGCGTGACAGCGCCGCAGACACCGCTGCGGCCGCCGATGGCGGCCTCGCCGCACGCTTTCGGCGTGTGCGGGATCTGACCGAGGAACTCGCCGCCCCCTTGTCGGCGGAAGACCAGACGGCCCAGTCCATGCCCGACTGCAGCCCGGCCAAGTGGCACCGGGCGCACACAACCTGGTTCTTCGAGACGTTTCTGCTCACCCCCTTCCTGCCCGGCTACCGGCTTTTCGACCCGGACTACGCCTACCTCTTCAACTCCTATTACGAGGCGGTCGGGGCGCGCCATCCGCGCCCGCAGCGCGGCATGATCACCCGTCCGGGCGTTGCCGAGGTGGCGGCCTACCGCGCCTACGTGGACGCGGCCATGGACCGCCTGCTGGCGCGTGGCGACGAGCGGACGCGCCCGCTGGTCGAGCTGGGTCTCGCGCATGAGGAGCAGCACCAGGAACTGCTGCTCATGGACCTTCTGCACCTGTTCTCCCTCAACCCGCTGAACCCCGTCTACCGGCCGCCCCGGGTGGAGCCTGACCAGCCGGACCCCGGTGCCGGGTGCTGGATCGGCTTCGACGGCGGCATCCACGAGATCGGCCATGACGGCTCCGGGTCCAACTCCGGCTTCGCCTTCGACAACGAGGGACCGCGCCATCCGGTGCTGCTTCAGCCCTTCCGCCTGTTCTCCCGGCCGGTCCGCAACGCTGACTGGCTGGCCTTCATGGCGGACGGCGGCTACCGCACGCCGACGCTGTGGCTCTCCGACGGCTGGGCGGCGGCGCAGGGGCAGGAGTGGGAGGCGCCCGGCTATTGGCGGCGGCGCGACGGCGGCTGGCATGTCATGACGCTGTCCGGCGAACTGCCCGTGAACCCGGCCGCGCCCGTCTGCCACGTCAGCTTCTACGAGGCCGACGCCTTCGCCCGCTGGTCCGGCGGGCGCCTGCCCACGGAGGCCGAGTGGGAAGTGGCCGCCGCCGGCCTGCCCCCGGCGGGCGACATGGCCGGCAACACTCTGGGCAGTGGCGCGTTGCGCCCCCGGCCCGGCCCGGCCGTGCCGGACGGTGCCCCGGCGCAGATGTTCGGCGACGTCTGGGAATGGACGGCCAGCCCCTATGGCCGCTACCCCGGCTATCGCCCGGCCGCGGGGGCCGTGGGCGAATACAACGGCAAGTTCATGGCCAACCAGATGGTGCTGCGCGGCGGCTGCTGCGTCACGCCCGACGGCCACGTGCGGGCCAGCTACCGCAATTTCTTCTATCCCCATCAGCGCTGGATGTTCGCCGGCGTGCGGCTTGCGGAGGATGCATGATGGACGGCGCCGTTCCCCATCCCGTGTTGGCTGACGGCTTTCTGGCGGACGTGGTCGAGGGATTGTCGCGGCCGCGCAAGACCCTGCCCAGCAAGTACTTCTACGACGCACGGGGGTCGGCGCTGTTCGACGCCATCTGCGACCTGGAGGAGTACTACCCGACGCGGACGGAGACGGCGTTGCTCGCCCGCCGTGCCGCCGGCATCGCCGCCTTCGCCGGGCCGGACGCGGCCCTCGTCGAGCTGGGCAGCGGGTCCAGCGTGAAGGTGCGCCTGCTGCTCGACGCGCTCGACCGGCCGGCCCTCTATGTGCCGGTCGACATCTCGCGCGAGCATCTGCTGGCCGCGGCGGCGCGGCTGGCGGGCGACTATCCGGCGCTCACCGTCGTGCCGGTCGCCGCCGACTACGTGCAGGGCTTTGCCCTGCCGTGCTCACTGGTGCCGGAACGCACGCTGGCGTTCTTCCCCGGCTCCACCATCGGCAACTTTACGCCCGACGAGGCGGCGGCGTTCCTCGCCCGCCTCGGCGGCCGGCTGGGGCGGGGCAGCCGCCTGATCATCGGCGTCGACCTGAAGAAGCGCCGCGACATTCTGGAGGCCGCCTACGACGACGCGCAGGGCGTCACCGCCGCCTTCAACCTCAACTTGCTGGCCCGCATCAACCGCGAACTGGGGGGCACCTTCGAACTCGACGGCTTTCGCCACCGCGCCTTCTACGATGAGGCGCTCGGCCGCATCGAGATGCACCTGGAAAGCGTGCGGCCCCAGACCGCCACGGCCGGCGGCCACCGCTTCCGATTCGAGCGAGGCGAAACCATTCACACCGAGATATCCTGCAAGTACACCGTGTCCGAGTTCCAGAATCTGGCGGCCGGCGCCGGCTGGCGGGCGCTCGAAGCGTGGACCGACGATGCGCAATTGTTCAGCATCCACGCACTTATCTTCGCCGGGTGATGCACCGGGGACACGCTGCACTCGGTCGCATCGCCTGCGATGCTTAGGCACCTTCGCGAATTTGTACTAAACTGATAACATGCGTGCGCATGGTCCGGCGGTCTGATACCACGGCCGGCCTCCGCGTCGCAGCCGCCTGCGGCGATGGCGGCCTTTTCCCGAATTTGTTCCTGCCGGCGTGGCGCGTGCGCGGTCAGGATGGGACACGGCCCGCCACCGGCGGGTCGCCCCGCTGGTCGCCCGGACATGCCCACACGAATCACGTCAGCCGTTCTCGACCTGCTCCGCTTCCGCAGCCTGCACGCCCGGATGATGGCGATCGTCGGCTGCGCGCTGGGGCTGTCGCTGCTGGGCGCCATCTACCATCTGGACCATGACGTCTCGGTCCAGCTGGGTTCGGCGCGCGAGTTGGCGGAGCAGCTGACCCGCGACGGCGTGCGCCGCCAGGAGGACCTGATCAACGATGCGCGCAGCCTGATCACGCTCCTGTCGCTGGTGCCGGAGATCCGCGACGCCGACCCGTCCAGGATCGACGGCTGCGTCGACATCCTGAAGCGCATGCCGCAGCTGCACCCCTGGTCCACCGGGGTCTGGGTCACCGATCCGGCGGGCGCCATCATCTGCGACACCTCGGGGCCGGGGAAGGGCATCACGCTGGGCGACCGCGAGTATTTCCAGCGGGCACTGGCGACGCGCGACTTCGTGCTGAGCGGCTACGTGCTGGGCCGGCGCTCGGGCACGCGCGTTGTCCTCGCCGTGCAGCCGATCATCGAGAACGGCGAGATCCGGCGCATGATCGGCGTCAGCATCGACCTCAACTGGTACGCCGACCTCATCAACATCGCCAGGCAGGACGGGTCGCGCCTCGTCGTGCTGGACGGCCAGGGAACGATCCTCGCCCGCCAGCCCGACCCGGAGAACTGGGTCGGCAAGAGCTTCGGCAACCTCCCGCACGTGCAGCGCATGCTGTCCGAGCCGTCCGGCGTCATGGAGGTCACCAGCGCCGACGGGATCAAGCGCGTCTGGAGCTTCCAGCGTCTGGCCGGGACGCAGACGGTCTTCGCCGTCGGCATCACGCTCGACGCGATCTGGGCGGAGGCGCGCGATTCGCTCCTCAAGGGGCTTGGGATCCTGTTCGCGACCGGGCTGGCGTGCCTGTTCGCCACCTGGATGCTGCTTCGCCTGTCGGTGCTGCAATGGACGCGGCGCCTGTGCGACGCGGCCGAGCGGCTGGGATCCGGCGTCGGTGCGGCGACCATCGACACGCGCGGCGCGCCGACCGAGATCGTCGTCGTCTCCAACGCCTTCAACGCCATGGCCGCTCGCCTCGAGGCCCGCGAGGCCGACCTGCGCACCGCCCGCCATGGCGCCGAGCAGGCCGAGCAGGCGGCGCGCAGCGCGTCCGAACGCCTGGCCTCGGTGCTGGAGAGCACGTCGGACTGCATCATCGCCCTCGATCGCGGCTGGCGCTTCATCTACATGAACCAGCGCGCCCGCGACCAGATCGCGGAAGGGCGCGACCTGACCGGGCAGGTGATGTGGGAAACCTTTCCCGAAGCCGTCGGCTCGCCGTTCGAGGCGCCCTATCGCCAAGCCATGGAGGAGCGCGCCCCGGCGCAGATCAGCGCCTTCTCCGCACCGCACGGCATCTGGTTCGAGGGCGCCGTCTACCCCTCGCCCGAGGGGGTGGTCGCCTATTTCGCCGACGTCACCCGCCGCAAGGAGGACGAGCGCAAGCTCCAGGACGCCATGGCCGCGGCCGAGCAGGCCAGCCGCGCCAAGAGCGAGTTCCTGGCCAACATGAGCCACGAGATCCGCACGCCGATGAACGCGATCCTCGGGCTCGTCCACCTGATCCAGCAGACCGACCTGTCCGGGCGCCAGCGCGACTACGCGCGCAAGATCCACTCCTCGGCGCGCTCGCTGCTCGGCATCCTCAACGACATCCTCGACTTCTCCAAGGTGGAGGCCGGCAAGCTGGAGCTGGAACAGGTGGAGTTCCGCCTGGACGAGCTGCTCGACAACCTCGCCACCATCGTCTCGACCTCGGCCGAGGAGAAGGACGTGGAGGTGCTGTTCGTCACCCGGCCCGACGTGCCGGTGACGCTGGTCGGCGACCCGCTGCGCCTGCAGCAGATTCTCATCAACCTGACCGGCAACGCCATCAAGTTCACCCGCCAGGGCGAGGTGGTGGTCTCCGTCGAAGCGGTGGAGGTGGACGAGGAGCGGGCCGTCCTCTCCTTCTCCATCCACGACACCGGCATCGGCATCTCGGCCGAGCAGAAGGCCAAGCTGTTCGAGGCGTTCAGCCAGGGCGACAGCTCGACCACCCGGCGCTACGGCGGCACCGGCCTGGGGCTGGCGATCTGCTCCCGCCTCGTTTCCCTGATGGGCGGCGGGATGAGCGTGGAGAGCGAGCCCGGCAAGGGCAGCGACTTCCGCTTCACCGCCGTCTTCGGGCGTGGCACGACGCCGCTGGAACGGCCACTGCCGGCCCGCGCCCTGCCGCGCGACCTGCACATCCTCGTGGTCGACGACCATGAAACGGCGCGCGCCGTGCTGCTGTCCCTGGTCGGCTCCTTCGGCTGGAGCGCCGGTGCCTGCGCGTCGGGCGAGGAGGCTCTGGACGAGCTGCGGCGCGCCGAGGCCGCCGGCCAGCCCTATGACGTGGTGCTGATGGACTGGAAGATGTCGGGCATCGACGGCGTCGAGGCCGGACGGCGCATCCGCACCAGCCACGGCGGCAAGGGGCCGATCGTCATCGTCGTCACCGCCTTCGGGCGGGAGAAGGTGTCGCAGCTGGTGACCGAGAGCGGGCTCGACGGCATGCTGGTGAAGCCGGTGACCGGATCGACGCTGCTGGAAGCCGTGGCGGCGGCCTACACCCACGCGCCCGGCGCCGCGGCGCCCTGCGCGCCCGGTTCGTACGCGCTGGCGGCCCCGCGGCCGCTGCCGCTGGCCGAGCGGCGCCTTCTGGTGGTCGAGGACAACGCCATCGGCCGCGAGGTGGCGCGCGAGATGCTGCGCCGCGCCGGCGCCTCGGTGGTCGCGGTGGGCAGCGGGCGTGAGGCGCTGGCCATGGTCCAGCGCGTGGCCGAGCGCTTCGACGCCGTCCTGATGGACGTGCAGATGCCGGAGATGGACGGGTTCGAGGTGACGCGGGCCCTGCGCGCCCTGCCGCAGGGGGGCGAAATGCCGATCATCGCGCTCACCGCCAGCGCCCTGCCGGCCGACCGCGCGCGCTGTCTGGAGGCGGGCATGAACGATCACCTCGCCAAGCCGCTCGACCCGGACGAGCTGATCGCCGCCGTGCTGCGCTGGACCGGCGGGCAGTCCCTGCCGTCGGCGTTGCCGGCGCCCGCACCGGTCCCGGCCTCCCTGGCGGCCGAGCGCCGCCTGCCGGCCGACCTGCCCGGCTTCGACCTCGCCGACGCCATGCGCCGCCTCGACGGGGACGAGGCGCTGTTCCGCCGCGTCGTCGCCAGCTTCGCGCGCGACTACGCCGGGGCGGCCGACGCCGCCGTCGCCGCCTTCGCCGACGGCGACCTCGTGCGCGCCGGCCACATCGCGCACGACCTCAAGAGTCTGGCCGGGAACATCGGCGCCCGCCGGCTGTCGGCCGAGGCCGACGCCGTTCAGGTCGCCGCCAAGCGCCGCGAGACGGACGCCCTGGCCGTTCACCTGCCGGCCCTGCGCGCCGCACTGGCCGACGTGCTGCAGGGCGCGCGGCACCTGGAGGAGAGCGCGGCCGAACCGGCGGCGCCGCAACCCGTGATTTCCGATGGGCTGAAGGCGGAACTGGAGCGGCTCTCGCAACTGCTCGCCGACAACAACTTCGCCGCGGCCGAGGCATGGCCGGCGCTCGCCGACGGGCTCGCCACGGCGGCGGATCCGGCGCAGGTGCGCGCCCTGGCTGCGGCGATCGACTCGCTGGAATTCGCCAAGGCGCAGGGTATCCTGCAGCGGATCATCGATGAATTCCACGTCCCTCTGACGGCCGGCTGAGGTCCGTATGCTCGAAACACGCCCGAAGATTCTGGTCGTCGACGACGTTCCCAGCAACATCCATGTGCTCAGCCGCGTGCTGGCCGACGACTACGTGATCTACTTCGCCACGGACGGCGCCAAGGCGCTGGAACTGGTGCAGGCGCGCCAGCCCGACCTCGTGCTGCTCGACATCATGATGCCGGGCATGGACGGGTACGAGGTGTGCCGGCGCATCAAGGACAACCCGGCCACCTGCGACATCCCGGTCATCTTCATCTCCGCCCGCGGCGAGGTGGAGGACGAGACGCGTGGCCTGGAGGTCGGCGCCATCGACTTCATCACCAAGCCGATCAGCGCCCCCATCGTCCGGGCCCGCGTGCGCAACCACCTGCTGCTCAAGCAGCAGGCCGACATCCTGCGCCAGCTCTCCTTCATGGACGGGCTGACCGGCATCGCCAACCGCCGCCGCTTCGACGAGACGCTGGAGCGCGAGTGGCGCCGGTGCGGCCGCTCGAAGCTGCCGCTGTCGGTGATCATGCTGGACGTCGACCATTTCAAGCGGTTCAACGACCACTACGGCCATCACGCCGGTGACGAGTGCCTGCGCACCATCGCCCGCATCCTCGCCGAGGAGGTGAAGCGCCCCGGCGACTTCGTCGCCCGCTACGGCGGCGAGGAGTTCATCTGCCTCCTGCCGGAGACGGACGGCGAGGGCGCCGCGCGCGTGGCCGAGCGGTTGCGCACCGCCGTGCTTCTGCAGGCCGTGCCGCACGCCGCCTCGCCGACGGCGCCGCAGGTCACCATCAGCCTCGGCTATGCCTGCATGGTGCCGCCGCCCGACCGCGCGGCGCAGAGTCTGGTGTCGCTGGCCGACGCCATGCTGTACGAGGCGAAGAACCACGGCCGCAACCAGGCCCGCGGAACCGACGAGTCGGCCATGGCGGACGGGGTACTCGCATCGCCGGAGTGAGGCGTTCCGGCGCTGGCTATCCTTACTTCGGCTTCAGTGCCTTGAGGTTGCCGGCCAACTGCGTGACGGCGGCCAGCGTGCGGTCGATGTGCTCCTCCGTCAGGCGGGTCGCCGTTTCCACGTCGCGCGCCAGCACCGCCTCCATGATTCCCTGGTGTTCGGCGTGCACGTCGCGCGGCATGGCGCGCGCGGTCAGCGCCAGGCGCCGGTAGCGTTCGGACTGGTGATAGAGGATGCTGCGGAAGTGCCGCAGCCACTTGGACGGGCAGGCGGCGATCAGCGCCTCGTGGAAGGCACGGTTGCGCTCCTCCCATTCCTCGGCCACCGGCTCCGGCCCGTCGCCCAGCCGTTCCTCGACGCGCGTCAGCCGGTGATAGGCGGCGACCACGCCGGCCTCCCAGTTGTCGTCGCCCAGCGCCATCGCCTCCTTCAGCGCGCGCGTCTCCAGGAGCTTGCGCATCTCGGTGACGTCGCGCAGGTCCTCCAGCGAAATGGGTGCCACGCGGAAGCCTTTCTGCCCCTCGCTGGTCACCAGCGCGTCGGCGACCAGCAGCGACAGCGCCTCGCGCAACGTGCTGGAGCCCACCTGGTATTCGGTCTTCAGCTGCTCGACGCGCAGGCGGCTGCCCGGTTCCAGGTGGCCGCACAGGATCTCGCGCCGCAGCCGCCCGTAGGCGAACTCGACCAGCGTGCGCGCGCTGCGCCGCTCCTCGTCCAACGGGTCCGGGGATGTCGAGACCGCCCCGCCAATTCCTTGATCGTCCATTCCTTCACCCGGCCGCTGTCCGTGCCAGGACCACCATAATCCAGTTCCGGTGAAGTTTCAAAATCTCTGAGGTTTCGTCCATCGTTTGTCGAGTGGACGGATGTGCCGGGGCTCGAATGTCGGGTTTTCGCTTCACCCCCGCCCCTTGCGGTATCGATAGGCGAGCTGCGGCCGGGTCAGGCCCAGCATGCGGGCGGCCTCCGCCAGGTTGCCCTTGGCACGTTCGACGGCGGCGTCGATCACCATGGTCTCCAGGTCCTCCAGCGGCAGCTCGCGCGACAGGATCTCGTCGATCACGGCGCCGGTGCCGGCCGGCGGTTCGGCCGGCGGCTTGCCGCCGTCGATGAGCGTCCCGTCGCCGCCCAGGCCGAAGAACGGGGCGTGCACCTCCTCGCCGTTGGCGAACAGGTGGCCCAGGTCGATGGGGGCGCCGCACTCCGGCGCCAGGATGACGGCGCGCTCCACCAGGTTCTCAAGCTCGCGCACGTTGCCCGGGAAGGCATAGTCGACCAGCCGGTCCATCGCCCGGTCGGTCACGGCGGTCACCGGCCGGCCGTGCCGTTCGGAGAACTTCAGCAGGAAGTGGCGGACCAGCAGCGGGATGTCCTCGCGCCGCTCGCGCAATGGCGGGATGCGCACGGGGAACACGTTCAGGCGGAAGAACAGGTCCTCGCGGAAGGTGCCGCGCTGCGCTTCGGTGCGCAGGTCCACGTTGGTGGCGGCGACCACGCGCACGTCGACCTTGCGCGTCTCGGTGCCGCCCACGCGCTCCACCTCGCGTTCCTGCAGCACGCGCAGCAGCTTGCCCTGGGCGGCGAGGTTCAGGGTGCCGATCTCGTCCAGGAAGATGGTGCCGCCCTGCGCCCGCTCGAACCGGCCGGGGCGCGAGGCCACCGCGCCGGTGAAGGCGCCGCGCTCGACGCCGAACAGCTCCGCCTCGATCAGGTTCTCCGGGATGGCGGCGCAGTTCACCGCCACGAACGGGCCGTCGGCGCGGCTGCTCAGGCTGTGCAGGGTACGGGCGAACATCTCCTTGCCGACACCGGTCTCGCCCAGGAACAGCACCGTTGCGTTCGTCCGCGCCACCTTGAGGAGGAGCTGGTAGGCCGCCAGGAAGCCCGAGGAGATGCCGACCAGCCCCGGCGGCGGCCGTTCGCCCTCGCCCAGCGCGCCCAGCGCGGTGACCGGCACCGGGGTGTCCTTCATCAGCGCCGCGAACTCGCCCGACTGCAGGTACAGCAGGTCCTGTCCCGGATCGTCCCACTCCGGCACCGGCTTGCCGACGATGCGGCAGCGGCGGCTGCCGGCGGCGCGGCACTCCACCTCGCGGTAGAGGATCGGCCGGCGCATGAAGGCCGTGGTGTAGCCCGTGGCGTAGCCGAGCTGCATCCAGCACACCGGCTCGGCGCTCAGGCCGAAGGCCGCCATGTGGGCGTCGACCTCGCAGGAGCTGTGCCAGATGAACTCGCCGTAAAAATGGCCGGTCTCCGGGTCGGCCTCGACGCGCACGGGCTCGACGTGCACCGCTCCTTCCAGCGCGTGCAACTGCGGCCCGACGAAGAAGGCGAGGCGGTCGTCGTTGGGGCGCACGCGCCGTGCCAGCTCCGCGTCTTTGACGCCGGACTCGTAGCCCATGCGGGTCAGCAGCGCCCGCGCCGCCGAGGTGCCCAGCGCGCTGACCAGCTCGCGCCGCAGGTTGGCCAGCGCGGCCACGTGGATCAGCAGCATCCGCTGGTCGTCCAGCCAGATGCGCCCGTCCTTGGGGCAGAAGCGCAGCCGCGCCGACAGGTCGCCGATGTCCGGCACCTGCGCCGCGACTTCCGGCGGGACCAGTGGAATGGATTGGGCGCCGCCGGGGCCGGTGATCCGCCAGCCCCGTTCGGAGCCCGGCGACGATGCGTGGCTCACTGGGCAATTTCCCCCGATCTGGGCCGCCGATCTTGCGCCGGCGTGCCGCACCCCGCCCCGTGACGGGGCATCGGCGCATTCGAACGAATGTTACGCGGCGGCCATCGTGAACGCAACGGCATGCTTTTGCAGTGCACCTTTACGAATTCATCAACCGCCTCGGCCCGCTCCGGCCAACAGGCGACGATTTCATCAACGCGCTTGGCGCCAGTATGGCACCGACATTCGAAAAAATCCCGACATTTCCTCGAAAGTGCCGTGCTGAAGCAGCTTGGCACACCGATTGCTTTTAGGGGAGCAACCACCAAGGGTTCGGTCCACCACGCCGGCCCGCAAAAAAGTGTTGCGGAGAGAAACGTCGGAGAAGCGCCCCATGCTCCCAGCGATGACCGCCTACGTCCGCGTCGTCGGCGTACGGAACGACCGGTTCGTCGAGTTCGAATTCTCGTTGAACGACGCAGACCTTACGGTCGAGCTGATCCTGCCGCTCCAGTCCTTTGACGAGTTCTGCCGGCGCTACGCCGCCGTCGTGCTCGACGACGGCGGCGCGCTGCAGGGCCGCGGTGCCGGCCTCTACCGCCGGCCGGACGAGCACGCCCAGCCCGATCCCCGCTGACCAGCCGACACCCCCACCCGACATCCATCGCCCGGCGGCGACCTCCCATCCGCCGGGTTCGTGCCAGACAAGGGAGGAAGGAGGAACGCGTGACCATCGACATCAAGACGCTCAAGGTCGAACCGCGCCGCCAGACCTACGCGAACATCGCGCGCCGGTTCGGCACCGACAAGCCGGCCTCGCGCTATGAGGAAGCCACGCTCGACGTCCAGGCGACGGCGAACTTCCACTACAAGCCGCTGTGGGGTGCCGACCACTGGCACTTCGACGAGCGCCGCACCGCCGTGAAGATGCAGGACTGGTACGCCCTGCGCGACCCGCGCCAGTACTACTACGCCACCTACAACATCGCCCGCGCCAACCAGTATCAGGCGACCGAGCGCAACTTCGACTTCGTCGAGAAGCGCGGCCTCCTGGCGGTGATGGAGCCGGCGTGGCGCGGGACGGTGGAGTTCTACCTGCTGCCGCTGCGCCACATGGAGTGGGGCGCCAACATGAACGCCGCCGACATGTGCGACAAGGGCTACGGCACCGCCGTGACCGCGCCCTGCATGTTCGCGGCCGGCGACCGCCTCGCCATGGCGCAGGTCATCGGCCGCATCGGGCTGGCGCTCGACGGCAACTCCGGCTCCTCGCTCGACCGCGCGAAGGAGTACTGGATGACGGCGCCGGAATGGCAGGAGCTGCGCCGTCTGACCGAGGACACGCTGGTCGTCAAGGACTGGTTCGAGCAGTTCGTCGCCCAGCACCTCGCCATCGACGGCATCCACTACCCGCTGGTCTACGGCCGCTTCGATGCCGAGGGGCAGCGCGTCGGCGGGGCCGGCGTGTCGATGCTGACCGAGTTCATGAGCGAGTGGTCGGCCGAGCACGCCAAGTGGGCGGATGCCGTGATCAAGACCGCCGCGGCGGAATCGGCGGAGAACAAGGCGCTGATCTCCGGCTGGTTCGCCACCTGGAGCCGGCGGGCCGCCGACGCCTTCCGCCCGCTGGCCGTGCGCGTGCTGGGCGAACAGTCCGGCCCCGCCGCCGTGGAGGAGGCGCTGGGCAACCTCGCCGCCCGCGCCCGGAAACTCGGCCTCGACGTCTGATCAGGGGAAGGAAACGCCGATATGCCGCGCATCGTCTCCATCACGCTCCAGAACACCGACACCGCCCGCCCGATCATCGAGGCGATCACCGAGGACAACCCCGGTGCCGTCGTCCACTCCTTTCCCGGCATCGTCAAGATCGACCGCGAGGGCAGCCTGATCGTCAAGCGCGAGTCCGTCGAAAGCCGCATCGGCCGTGACTGGGACCCGCAGGAACTGCACCTCAGCCTCGTCTCCATGGCCGGAAATGTCGACGAGGAGGACGACTACTTCAGCCTCGCCTGGTCGAACTGAGAAACAGGGGAAACGCACCAATGAACGCCATCGGCAAGCTGGGCCTGAAGCAGCGCTACGCGCTCCTCACCCGTGGCCTCGACTGGGAGCCGTCGTACCAGCCGAAAAACAAGATCTTCCCCTACGCCGAGTTCGAGGGGATCAAGATCCGCGACTGGTCGAAGTGGGAGGATCCCTTCCGCCTGACCATGGACAGCTACTGGAAGTTCCAGGCGGAGAAGGAGCGCAAGCTCTACGCCGTGCTCGACAGCTTCGCGCAGAACAACGGCCAGTTCGGTCTGACCGATCCGAAGTACGTCAACGCCATCAAGCTGTTCCTCACCGGCGTGTCGCCGCTGGAATACCAAGCGCACCGCGGCTTCGCGCACACCGGCCGCCACCTGCCCGGCGTGGGCACGCGCATCGCCGCGCAGATGCAGTCGCTGGACGAACTGCGCCACGTGCAGACGCAGATCCACACCTTCAGCCACTACAACAAGTTCTTCGACGGCTTTGCCGAGTGGCAGCACATGCACGACCGCGTGTGGTACCTGTCGGTGCCCAAGTCGTTCTTCGACGACGCGCGCTCGGCCGGGCCGTTCGAGTTCATGATCGCGATCGGCTTCGCCTTCGAATACGTGCTGACCAACCTGCTGTTCGTGCCGTTCATGTCGGGTGCCGCCTACAACGGCGACCTCGCCACGGTCACCTTCGGCTTCTCGGCACAGTCGGACGAGAGCCGGCACATGACGCTGGGCATCGAGGTCATCAAGTTCCTGCTGGAACAGGACCCCGACAACCTGCCGATCGTGCAGAAGTGGGTGGACAAGTGGTTCTGGCGCGGCCACCGCGTGCTGGGTCTGGTCGGCATGATGATGGACTACATGCTGCCCAAGAAGATCATGTCCTGGCGCGAGGCCTGGGACATCTACTTCACCGAGGCCGGTGGATCGCTGTTCGAGGATCTGGCGCGCTACGGCCTGCGCGTGCCGAAGTACGCCGACGTCGCGACGGCCGAGGCGGAGCACGTCTCGCACCAGAACTGGTGCACCTTCTACCAGTACACCCACGCCGCCGCCTTCCACACCTGGCTGCCCAGCAACGAGGAAATGGACTGGCTGTCGGAGAAGTACCCGAACAGCTTCGACAAGCACTACCGCCCGCGCTACGAGATGTGGCGCGAGATGGAGAAGGACGGCAAGCGCTTCTACAACAACGCGCTGCCGCAGCTGTGCACGACCTGCCAGATCCCGATGGTCTACACCGAGCCGGGCGATCCGGGCACCATCGCCTTCCGCCAGTCGGAGTTCCGGGGCGAGGCGTACCACTTCTGCTCGGACGGCTGTAAGGACATCTTCGACAACGAGCCGGAGAAGTACGCGCAGTCCTGGCTGCCGGTGCACCAGATCTTCCAGGGCAACTGCGGCGGCGCGTCGGTCGAGGACGTGCTGAAGTGGTACCGGATGAACCTGGGTGCGGACAACATGGACCAGGCCGGCTCGCCCGACCAGGCGATGTGGGACCAGTGGATGGAGGCGCGCCGGCGCGTCGCCGGTTAGCCGCCCGGCGGGGGAGGGGCACCGTCCCCCCGCTTCCTCCCCCGTCCTTTTCCCGCATCGACGATAAGAATTCTTCGGAGGAAACCATGGCCGTCGTCGCCCTCGACAAGGACTACGCGGAAAAGATCGACGTCCGCGACCGCGTGGAGAATTTCCACGGCAACAACGTCGTCTACCTGCACTGGGAGGAGCACCTGAGCTTCTGTGCGGCCCTCGCCTTCCCGCTGCCGCCCGACATGCCGTTCGGGGCGCTGGTGCAGGAGATCATCCCCACCTACTACGGCGCCCACCCCGACTGCGCGAAGATCGACTGGTCCACCGTGCGCTGGACCATCGACGGCAAGGACGCCACCCCCGACTTCGCGAAGTCCCTCAAGGACCACGGCGTGCGCCACAAGTCCCTGATCCGCTTCTGGACCCCCGGCCTGAACGGCTTCAAGGGCTCGCACAGCTAAGAATCCGGGGAGCGTAGGTTGGGTTGAGCCCAGCGAAAACCCAACGCCGTCCACAGCGCAGGAACGTTGGGTTTTCGCCTGCGGCTCACCCCAACCTACCCCTCCCCGGCCGTGGAATATCGCTGCATCGCAAAAATCTCGACATTAAGCTTGACTGTCTGAGGTTCCCCGCGCTACGTCAGACAGCGTCTTTGGGAGGAAAACGGTGAGTCACACGCTGACCATCGAACCGACGGGTGAAACCCTCACCGTCGAGGACGGGCAAACCATCCTGGACGCCTGCCTGCGCCAGGGCATCTGGCTGCCGCACGCCTGCGGCCACGGCCTGTGCGGCTCCTGCAAGGTCGAGGTGACGGATGGCGAGGTCGACCACGGCGACGCGTCCAGCTTCGCGCTGATGGATTTCGAGCGGGACGAGGGCAAGACGCTGGCCTGCACGGCGCGCCTCAACGCCGACACCACCATCGAGGCCGACATCGACGAGGAGCCGGACGCGCGCCGCATCCCCGTGCGCGACTTCACCGGCACGGTGGTCAAGCTGGTCGACCTGACGCACGACGTGAAGGGCGTCTTCATCGAACTGCCGGGCGACGGCATCGACTTCCAGGCCGGCCAGTACGTCAACCTCACCATCCCCGGCGTGGACGGTCCGCGCGCCTTCTCCCTCGCCAACCCGCCGTCTCAAAAGAATGTGGTCGAGTTGCACGTCCGCCTCGTCCCCGGCGGCAAGGCGACGACCTACATCCACCAGACGCTCAAGGTCGGTGACCAGCTGACGCTGGCCGGCCCCTACGGCCGCTTCTTCGTGCGCACCTCGGCCACCGCGCCGATGATCTTCCTGGCTGGCGGCACCGGCCTGTCCAGCCCCAAGTCGATGATCCTCGACCTGCTGGAGCACGGCCGGACGGAGCCGATGGTGCTGATCCACGGCGTGCGCTCGGTCCGCGACCTGTACGACCGCGACCTTTTCGAACGGCTCGCGACTGTCCATCCTAACCTTACCTACGTCCCCGTCCTCTCCGATCTCCAGCCGGGCGAGGTGTGGGACGGGCAGACGGGCTTCGTGCACGAGGCGCTGCAGCGGCACTTCGACGGCATGTTCGCCGGCCGCAAGGCCTACCTCTGCGGCCCGCCGGTGATGGTGGAGGCGTGCATCCGCACCCTGATGCAGGGCCGCCTGTTCGAGCGCGACATCTACACCGAACGCTTCCTCACGGCTGGCGACGGCGACGCGGGCAAGGTCCGCAGCCCCGTCTTCAGGAGGATCTGACCGCCATGGACAGCCACATGGTCCGCGAGCGCCACGCCATCCGGCTGGAGGACACCGACGGCAGCTTCACCTGCTACGCCGACGAGACGGTGCTGAAGGCCATGGAGCGCGCCCCCGGCTTCGGCTTCGCGGTCACCGGCGGCCGGCGCATTTCCGTCGGCTGCCGGCAGGGCGGCTGCGGCGTGTGCCGCGTCCAGGTGCTGTCCGGCGCCTACCGCACCGGCCCCATGAGCCGCGCCCACGTCACCGCGGAGGAGGAGGCGGAGGGCTACGCGCTGGCCTGCCGCCTCTACCCGCAAGGGGACCTGACGCTGCGCCCCGCGCGCAAACCGCCACCCCAGAAGACGACATCTCAGACGACCACCACCGACCCCAAAGCATAAACACAGGAGGAAACACCCATGGCCATCACCGGCGTGCTGCGCCCCGGTTTCATCCAGATCCGCGTGCTGGAAAAGCAGGCGGCGCTGACCCACTACGTCGACCGCCTCGGCCTCGACAAGGTCTCGGAAGAGGCCGACGGCCGCATCTACCTGAAGGCGTGGGACGAGTTCGATCGCCATTCCGTCATCCTGCGCCCGACCGACACGGCCGGCATGGACGTGATGGGCTTCAAGGTCTCCTCCGACGCCGACCTGGACGTGTTCGAGAAGCGCATCACCGACTGGGGTCTCAAGGTCGACCACGTGCCGGAGGGCGAGCAGCCCGGTGTGGGCCGCCGCATCGGCTTCGTGCTGCCGTCGGGGCATCGCATCGAACTCTACGCCGCGATCGAGCTGTCGGAGACCCACCCGCCCATCGAGAACCCGCACGTCTGGCCGCAGGAGCCGCGCGGCATGCGCGCCACCCGTTTCGACCACGCGCTCCTCTACGGTCCGGACATCGAGAAGAACCTCGCCTTCTTCCAGGAGGCGCTGGACTTCTCCCTGGCCGAGAAGATCGACACGCCGGACGGCGTGCTGGCGATCTGGCTGACCTGCTCGAACAAGGCGCACGACATCGCCTTCGTCCGCCACGCCGAGCCGGGCAAGTTCCACCACGCCGCCTTCTTCCTGGACACCTGGATGGACATCGGGCACGCCGCCGACATCATGGCGCGCTACGACATCTCCATCGACGTGGGTCCTACCCGGCACGGCATCACGCGCGGCCAGACCATCTACTTCTTCGACCCGTCGGGCAACCGCAACGAGGTGTTCGCCGGCGGCTACACCTACTACCCCGACAACCCCACCCGCACCTGGGGTCCGGAGGAATTGGGCCGCGGCATCTTCTATTACGAGCGCCGCCTGAACGACGCCTTCCTGTCGGTCGTGACCTGAGGGCCCGGCCATGGAGCTGACCATCCGTCACGACAGCATCACCGCGGAGGCGGCGCTGGCCGCCGTCGCGGCGGCGGTGCGCAAGGGGCAGGAGATGGGGGTGGCGGTGAACGCCGCCGTGGTGGACGCTGGCGGCAACCTCGCCGGCTTCCTCCGTGCCCCCGACGCCTTCCTGACCTCCATCGGCATCGCCATCGACAAGGCGTACACGGCGGTCAGCTTCCGCATGCCGTCGGGCCGGCTCTACGACCTGATCAAGGATAACCCGGCGCTGCGCGAGGGCATCGCGCAGCGCGACCGGGTCGCCGCCTTCGGCGGCGGCTTCCCGATCGTCGTCGACGGCCGCGTCGTCGGCGGCATCGGGGTGTCCGGCGCGTCGGAGGAGCAGGATTGCCTGTGCGCCCAGGCCGGTCTCGCCGCGCTCGGGCTGTAGGACAACCGACATGCAGGTTGGGGTCATGTAGGTTGGGTTGAGGCGAAGCCGAAAACCCAACGTCTTCGCCACGCGCGGGACGTTGGGTTTTCGCTGGCGCTCAACCCAACCTACGGTCTGCTCCCGTCTCAATCAAAAAAACGAACAACAAGAAAGAAGCCAGCCGGCCTGCAGCGACGGGCCGGACCAGGGGGGATTCATCCAAGATGGGGGAAACGTGCTTATGAATTGGAAGACATTGCTGGCCGCAGCCGCCGTCGCCGTCGGTCTGGCCGCCGCACCGCAGGCGCAGGCGACCGAGGGCGACGCGCAGTATCCCAACGGTGCCGAGGGCTTCATGGCCGGCGCGGTGCCGCCGCCGGGCACCTATTTGATCAATTACCTGATGCACTACACCGCCGGCCGGGTGAACAACGACGACGGCAAGCAGGTCCCGGTCAATTTCCGCCTGAACGCCACGGCCGAGGTGCCGCGCCTCATCTACGTCTCGAATTTCCAGATCCTGGGCGGCAACTGGGGTGCGCACATCCTGGTGCCGGTGGTCAACCTGCGCTACGAGGTCGGACCGTTCTCCGGCCACCAGTTCGGCCTGGGCGACATCACCATCAACCCCTTCATCCTGTCCTGGCACTGGTCGAACTTCCACCTTGCCACCGGCCTCGACGTCATCCTGCCGACCGGCCGCTACGATCGCAGCCGTCCGGTCAACATCGGCGCCAACTACTGGGGCATCGAGCCGCTGGTCGCCGGCACCTACCTGACCGATGGCGGGTTCGAAGCGTCGGCCAAGCTGATGTACACCTTCAACACCCGCAACAACGACACCAGCTACCGTTCCGGTCAGGCGTTCCACATGGACTACATGCTGGCGCAGCACTTCGGCAACTGGACGGCCGGCCTGGGCGGCTACTGGTTCCAGCAGACCACCGACGACGACCTGCGGGGCGTGAGCATCGGCAACCGCGGCACCGCCTTCGCCATCGGCCCGGCGGTCAAGTACGACGTCGCCGGCATCTCGCTGATCGGCAAGTGGCAGCACGAGTTCGTCGCCCACAACCGCCCGCAGGGCGACAAGCTGTGGGTGAAGCTGATCATGTCCTTCTAAAAGCGGGCCGGGGCCGGGGAGCATCGGGTCAGCGCCCCGGACCAGCCGCCGATATGTCCGTCGCGCGGCCTCCCGCTCCACTGCGGCCGTCCTTCCCTGCGGAAGGACGGCTTCTTTTTTACGCCTCTCCCGCCGCCCGGCCGAGGATCGCCTCCAGGTCCAGCCCCGGCGGCAGCGTGCCGTAGGCCCGCCCGCCGTCCCCGCCCAGGCGCGAGGCGCAGAACGCCTCCGCCACCGTCGACGGCGCGTGGCGCAGCAGCAGCCCCGCCTGCAGCGCCAGCGCCGTGCGCTCCACCAGCAGCCGGGCGCGCGCCTCCAGGTTGGCGCGGTCGGCGAACAGCGCGCCCGTGTGCTCCACCCAGCGGTCGAGCCGCGCGTCCAGCCCGCGCGCCGCCCCCAGTTCCGCCGTCAGGGCGGCCAGCGCCGCCGGCTCCTTCTCCAGCGTGCGCAGCACATCCAGGCAGATGACGTTGCCCGACCCCTCCCAGATGCTGTTCAGCGGCGCCTCGCGGTAGAGGCGCGGCAGCGGCCCCTCCTCCACATACCCGCCGCCGCCATGGCACTCCATCGCCTCGTAGACGAGGTTGGTGCAGCGCTTGTTCAGCCAGTACTTGGCGACGGCGACGGCCAGCCGCGCGAAGGCGCGGGCGGCCGGGTCCTTCTCCCCCTCGTTGAAGGCGCGCGCCACGCGGAACAGCAGCGCCGTCGCCGCCTCCACCTCCAGCGCCATGTCGGCCAGCACGGCGCGCATCAGCGGCTGGTCGGACAGGCGCTTCTGGAACGCCGTGCGGTGCCGGGTGTGGTGCAGCGCCTGAACCAGCGCCGCGCGCATCAGCCCGGCGGCGGCGAAGCTGGTGTCGAGGCGCGTGTGGTGCACCATGTCGATGATGGTGGCGACACCGCGCCCCTCATCCCCCACCGGCAGCGCCCAGGTGTCGGCGTACTCGATCTCCGACGATGCGTTGGAGCGGTTGCCCAGCTTGTCCTTCAGGCGCTGGATGAGGAAGGGGTTGCGCTCCCCATCCGGCGTCCAGCGCGGCACCAGGAAGCAGGACAGCCCCTTGTCCGTCCGCGCCAGCGTCAGGAAGGCGTCCGACATGGGGGCGGAGCAGAACCACTTGTGCCCGGTCAGGCGGTATGCCGCCCCATCCCCATCGCGTCGGGCGCGCGTGGTGTTGGCGCGCACGTCGGATCCGCCCTGCTTCTCCGTCATCGCCATGCCCACCGTCACGCCGGCCTTCTCGGATGCGGGGATCATGCGCGGGTCGTAGCGGTCGGACAGGATGCGCGGCACCCACTCCGCCGCCACGTCGGGCTGGTGGCGCAGGGCCGGCACGGCGGCGTAGGTCATGGCCATGGGGCACAGCACGCCGGCCTCCGACTGGGTCAGCATGTAGCCCATCGCCGCATGCGCCACGTGCCCGCCCGGCCGCCCGGCCGTCCAAGCGATGGAATGGACGCGGTGGCGCATCGCCAACTCCATCAGCGCGTGGTAGGCGGGATGGAACTCCACCTCGTCGATGCGGCGGCCGTAGCGGTCGAAACTCTTCAGCACCGGCGGGTTGCGGTTGGCCTGCTCGCCCCACTCCACGACCCGTTCGCTGCCGGCCTCCGCGCCCAGGGCGGTCAGCGCCTCGCCGGCCCAGGCCGCCCCTTCCCGCTGCACCGCCTCGCGCAGGGCCGGATCGGTGGCGTAGAGGTCGCGTGGCGCAAAGTCCGGCGGCTGGTTGGTCACCGCGTGGGTGGCGAGCTGCGCGATCGGGCTGCGGTGGGCCATGCTGTCCTCCCCAATTTTTCGTTGAGGATACCAGCGAAACGCCACCCGTGGCACTCGGCCGGAAGTGAGGGGCCCTATCCCGCCACCAGCGCCCAGAACGCCTCCGCCGCGCCGCTCTGCCGCGCGCGCGGGCGGAACAGGCGGACCTCCACCGCAACGTCCCACTCCGCGCCACCGGCCCGCACCAGACGCCCGCTTTCCAGGTCGTCGGCAACCAGGCTCTTCGGCAGCCACGCCACGCCGCGCCCGTCCTGCGTCATGGCGCGCAGCACGGCGGCCAAGTGGGAGGTGAACACCGCCTCCAGCCGCGCCGTGCGGCCGGACGCCGCCCGCGCCGCCGCGACGATGCGGCCCATGCCGGACTCCGCGCTGTAGGCCAGGTGGGGCAGGGCATCCGCATGCGGCCCGTCCAGGGAGAACCGCGCTCCCCCGTCGCCATCCGGCGCGCTGACCGGCAGCAGCACGTCCTCGCCCACGGCGACCGAGCGGAAGGCGCCGGGCTCCAGCCGTCCCGGTGCCGCCGGATGGTGGTGGCACAGCAGGAACTGCGCATGCCCCTGCAGCATCAGCTGCTCGCACGCACTCATGCTGTCGGAGACGAGGCGGATGGCGCCCAGGCTGGCCCGTGCCTCCAGCGTGCGAAGCCACGCGGGAAAGAAGGTTAGCGACAGCGCGTGCGTGGCGGCGAAGGTCAGCGCCGACGCGGCGGCCTGCGCGGAGGCCCGCGCGTCCTCGCGGCCCTGGAGCAGGCGGCGCAGCACCTCCTCCGCCGCCGGGCGGAAGCGCTCGCCGGCCTCCGTCAGCGCCACGCGGTGGGTGGAGCGGTCGAACAGCGGTGCCCCCACCCAGTCCTCCAGCGCGCGGATGCGGCGGCTGAAGGCCGGCTGCGTGAGGTGGCGCAGCTCCGCCGCGCGCGAGAAGTTGCCGCAGTCCACCAGCGCCAGGAAATCGTCGAGCCAGGAGAGTTCCACAGGGGTGCCCGCCGTCCATGCCGAACACGCATCAATCCATCGGAAACTGGCATTGGCCGCGCGGGCCTGTCCATCGCTATGTCTGTCCCACAGCCCCCCTGCCGACGGAGACCCCCATGCGCATCGTCGAGATCCGCGAGATGACGGCGTCCATCGCCTCGCCGATCGCCAACGCCTACATCGACTTCTCCAAGATGACCTGCTCGGTCGTCGCCGTGATCACCGACGTGGTGCGCGACGGCAAGCCGGTGGTCGGCTACGGCTTCAACTCCAACGGCCGCTATGCGGCCGGCGGCCTGCTGCGCGAACGCTTCCTGCCGCGCCTGAGGGAGGCCGATCCGAAGTCCCTGCTGACGGACGCCGGCGACAACCTGGATCCCTTCCGGATCTGGGCGGCGATGATGATCAACGAGAAGCCGGGCGGCCATGGCGAGCGCTCGGTCGCCGTCGGCACCATCGACATGGCGGTGTGGGACGCCGTGGCGAAGATCGAGGGCAAGCCGCTCTACCGCGTGCTGGCCGACCGCTACTGCGGCGGTGTGGCGGACGACAAGGTGTGGGTCTACGCGGCCGGCGGCTACTACTACCCCGGCAAGGACCTGACGGCCCTCCAGGACGAGATGCGCAGCTACCGCGACCGCGGCTACAAGGTCGTGAAGATGAAGATCGGCGCCGCCCCGCTGGAGGACGACCTGCGCCGCATCGACGCGGTGCTGGAGGTGGTGGGCGACGGCGCCAACCTGTGCGTCGACGCCAACGGCCGCTTCGACCTGGACACCGCCATCGCCTACGCCGAGGCGCTGAAGCCCTACGGCCTTTTCTGGTACGAGGAGGCGGGCGACCCCCTCGACTACGCGCTCCAGGCGGAGCTGGCGAACCACTACGACCGCCCGATGGCGACCGGCGAGAACCTGTTCTCGCACCAGGACGCGCGCAACCTGGTCCGCCACGGCGGCATGCGGCCGGACCGCGACTGGCTGCAGTTCGACTGCGCGCTGTCCTACGGGCTGGTGGAATACCTGCGCACGCTGGAGGTGCTGGACGCGCACGGCTGGTCCAGCCGCCGCGTGGTGCCGCACGGCGGCCATCAGATGTCGCTGAACATCGCCGCCGGTCTGCACCTGGGCGGCAACGAGTCCTACCCCGACGTCTTCCGCCCCTTCTGCGGCTTCGCCGACGGCATCCGGGTGGAGGACGGCTACGTCGGCCTGCCCGACGCGCCGGGCATCGGCTTCGAGACCAAGTCGGAGCTGTTCGCCGTGATGAGGACGCTGGCGGACTGACGCTCACCGGTGATGTGGGGCGGGCGGCGGGGCGCCCTTGCCCCGCGTGCTCCTGGCCGGCGGGCGCCCGGCGAAGAGGTCGCCGAGCAGATCCCCCACCGCGTTCAGGTCGCGGCGGAAGTTGCCGGCGAAGTCGGTCCCCGCCACCCGCGTGTCGCGCCGGGGCTTCGCCGCGGGCGGGCGCTTGGCGTTCCGGGTGGTGGCCACGCGCGTGCCGTCGCGGTCCTTCGGTGGCGTCACGTTCCTGGCCGGGGGCGGCGGCTTGACCTCTGGTGGACTGGTGGCCGGCGGTTCGATGGTGGGCGGCTTCACGTACGGCGCCTTCGGGCTGGTGGCGAAGGCGTCCAGGCATTCGCCGCGGGCGCGCGCCCTGGCCAGCGCGTCGGCGTCGAGCAGCCAGCAATCGGCGGCGTGCGCCGGTGCCGGAACCGCGGCCAGCAGCACCAGCATCACCGCACCCCGCACCGCGCCCCACAGCATTCCCGCCGACTCCCCGCCGTTCTCCACCGTCCAGGAATACAACGGCGGCGGCACCCCGGCTCCGGCGCGAAGCGGGAGTAGGCGGCCTTTGGCGGACTACCCCCTGCGGCGGATCAGGCGCCGCGGGTACCCAGGGCGCGCATCTTTTCCAGCCAGGCGCGGCGCTTGTCCTCGCTCGCGGCACCCACCATGCCGAAAAGCGTCTCGCGCACCGGCGCGATGCCGACGAAGCGCAGGATGTTGCGCTCCAGCCCCTTCAGCCCGTGGGCGAAGTACCAGAACCGGTACACGAACGCCGGCATGCCCATGGTGACCACCAGTCGGGCGGAGCGGCCGCCCAGCAGCAGCTTCGGGTTGCCCTTCTCCTGGTAGGCGAAGGCGACGCCCGGGCGCATCACCTGCTCCAGGAACGCCTTGACCAGCGCCGGCATGGTGCCCAGCCACAGCGGGAAGACCAGCACGATGTGCTCGGCCGCCACGATGGCCTCCTGGGCGGGGCGCAGGCTGTCGGGTACCGGCTCGTGCTCGAAGGCGTGCTGCGTGCGCAGCAGGGGGAAGTCCAGCGCGGCGATGTCCACCCGCGTCACGGAATGCCCGGCCTTCGTGGCGCCCTCGGCGTAGGCGTCGGCCAGCGCCCGGCACAGGCGGCGGGGGTCCGGGTCGGGATGTCCCTGGATGACGACGATGCGGCGCGGCATGGCGACCTCCGGTCCGCTGCGCGAAGCCTGCCCCCAGACTACACCTCAAACGTCCCGGCGTGGGGTCCGTCAAGCAGGCCATAATGCCGCGCCCGTCCACCGTGCCCCATCCACCGTGCCCCATCCACCGTGCTAGACTGGCGGCGGAAGGAGCACTCATGTCATCTGAACCCGTTTCGAAGCTGGGCGATTGGGATCGCCCCGCCGGACTGCCGGACAGCCTCGCCGCCGAGGTGGCCAACTGGCGCTGCGTCGTCAGGAACCCCGTCGCCGCCAGCTTCTATTCGAAGCCCGGAACGCCCTGGACCCGCCCAGCCGAGGGATGCCTGCGCGTGAGCAACCGCTGGAACGCCCGGACGGACGCGGGCGAATCCGGCTTCGTCACCGACCGGCCGGTCGCCGACGGCGAATGGGCCATGGCCCGCTTCGAAGGGGGGACGTGGAGGGTGCAGTCCGCGGCCCCGGCGAACGGCCGCGCGGCGGCCGAGGCGTTGCGGCAGGCGCGGGCCGACCGTCTCGTCGCGTCGCGCCGGTGGACGCGCAGCGACCTGGACCTGCTCCAGTCCCTGGTGGACGGCGCCCTCGTGGACGGTGGTGTCTTCGGGCAGGTGGACCTCGTGGCCGGGGACGAGGCGCGGACGCGCTCCCTGCGCTCGCTGGTCAAGCTGCACCTGGCGATCGAAGCGGCCGGGGACGACGCCGAACTCCCGGATGCGGCGCGCGACGTCCTGCAGCGCGGCGCCGGCCCGGCCGTCTGGCTGGACGAGGACGGCAAGGCGGTCGGCGCCGCCATTCTGGGGTGGCACGCGCGCAAGCAGGCAAGGGCGGTCGCCCGCACCGGCCGGGCGGCCGGGGACTCCGGCGACGCGCTGAAGCTCTCCATCGCCGACGCCGTGCGCAAGGCGTTTCCCGGCATGCCCAAGGAGGTCGCCGCCGCCACGGCCGCGCGCCTGGCGCCCGGCGTCGGCAAGCTGGGCCGGATGCCGAACCTTCAGGCCATCGTCGACACCGTCGCGGAGATCCGGCTGGAGCGCTGGCGTCAGGCCGTGGCGTCGGAGCCCGAGGTGGCTGAGCGGCTGACGGCCATGCAGGTGCGCGGCGACCCCAACCGGGCGCGCAAGCGCTTCCGCGACCAGCGGGCGGTCGAGCGCGTGGAAGGCGAACTTCGGGAATGGCGCGGCGGCCTCGGGCCGGTCTCCACGCGCCGGCTGGGGTAACGGGGGCGATTCGCCGCGCGGTGTGGCGCGCCTCACAGTGGCGTGGGCGGGAGACCTTCAGTGTGTGGATATCGGCACACGCCGATACCCCAGCACCTGCATAGGAAGGTCTCCGGCCATGACCATGAAGAGCCACGTCGCCCTGGGCACCGCCGTCCTGGCGGCCGCCGTCCTCACCCTGTCCCTGTTCGGCGCGTCGATGCCGCAGCCGGTGCCGTCCCAGCCCGTCGCGTCCCCGGCATCGGCCGCGAGCCCCGGCGGTGTGGTCGCGGAACGCCCCACGGCCGACAACGGGCTGAACGACGGACCCAGTGCGACGGGAATGGAGCGCATCCCGGTCTTCCGCTGATCCCGCGCGCCCCCTCCCTCTCCCGATCGGCCGCGACGGGGAGGGGGCCGTCCTACGCCACCGGCCGGTTGCGGCACCAGTCGGCGACCGCCGCCGCCTCCATTGGGCGGGCGATGGCGTAGCCCTGCGCCTCGGTGCACCCGCACCGGTGCAGCGCCGCCAGGAGGTCTTGCGTTTCCACACCCTCGGCCACCGCCCGCACGCCCAGCTGCCGGGCGAGCGACACCATGGTCTGCACGACGATCGCGTCGGCGTTGTCGCACAGCATGCGGCGCACGAAGGACTGGTCGATCTTCAGCGACGCGACCTGCGGCAGGTGGCGCAGCGTGGCGAAGGAGGAATAGCCGGTCCCGAAATCGTCGATGGCGATCTCCACGCCGAAGCCGGCGATGTCCGTCAGCACCGCCATCGCCCGGTCCGGGTCGGCCATCATCGCCGTTTCGGTGATCTCCAGCTCCAGGCATTGCGGGTCCAGGCCGTGTCGCGCCAGCGTGCTCCGCACCTGCTCGGGCAGCGATTCATCCACTAGGTTGCGCGCCGACAGGTTGACCGACATGCGCCACGCGTGCCCCGCCGTCCGCCAGGCCTTGGCCTGCGCCACGGCGGTGTCGAGCACCCAGGCGGTCAGGTCGTGGATCAGGTCGCTCATCTCCGCCATCGGCACGAACTCCGCGGGCGGGACGAGCCCGTACAGCGGGTGCTGCCAGCGCACCAGCGCCTCCATCCCGCTGACGGCCCCCTCTCCCATGCGCAGGATCGGCTGGTAATGCAGGCGCAGCTGCCCCTGCCGCATGGCGTCGCCCAGGTCCGCCATCAGGGCGAGGCGCGAGGCGCTGTGCGTGTCGGCGTGCGCCGCATAGTGGGAATAGCCGCTCTGCCGGCGCTTGGCGACGTACATCGCCACATCGGCGCAGCGCAGCAGGGTGGAGGAATCGCGGCCGTCCTGCGGGTGCACGGCGATGCCGATGCTGGCCCCCACCTCGATGCGCATCCCCTCCAGCGAGAAGGGCTTGCGCAGGGACGCCAGGAACTCCACCGCCCACGCCTTGGCCTCCTCCGCCCCGGCACTGTCGAGCACGACGGCGAACTCGTCGCCGCCCAGCCTCGCCACCATTCCGCCATGGCCGGCCGCCGCCTGGGTCAGCCGTGCCGACACCATGCGCAGCAACTCGTCGCCCACGTGGTGGCCCAGCGTGTCGTTGACCTCCTTGAAGCGGTTGAGGTCCAGCAGCATCAGGGCCACGTGGCTGCCCGTCCGGTCGGCGTCGGCGATCAGACGCGCCACCGTCTCGTGCAGGCGCTTGCGGTTCGGCAGGCCGGTCAGGGAGTCGTGGTGCGCCAGGAACTCCACCGTCGCCAGATGCGCGTTGCGCTCGGTGATGTCCTTGAACTGCACCAGCCAGCAGGACCGCCCGTCGACCATCACCTCGGCCGAGGAGCCGAGGATGCTGACCACCCGGCCGTCCTTGGTGCGGAAATCCACCTCGTGGTTGCGCAGCTGCCCCCGCTGGCGCATGACCGCGACGGTGGCCAGCCGCTGCGCGGGGTCGTTCCACAGTCCGATCTCCACCGTGGTGCGGCCCAGGATCTCCTCGCGGGCGTAGCCGAACGTGTCGACGAAGCTGAGGTTGACGTCCAGGATGCGCCCGGTCTCGATCTCCGACACGATCATCGGGTCGGGACTGATGGCGAAGAGCTTGGCGAACTTCTGCTCCGACAGGAGCATCCGCCGCTCCATGGTCTTGCGCAGCGAGATGTCGCGGGCGATGACGATGCGGAAGCCCTGTTTCCCCACCACGACGGGGGACAGCGTCACCTCCGCCTCCACCGGGGTTCCGTCGGTCCGCATGTAGGTCCATTCGACGCGCTGCTGCCGCCCGGCCTGCACCGCGGCGCCGATGGCGAGCGCCGCTTCCGACGACAGCCGCCCGTCCGGCTGGCGTTCGGGCGACAGGTCGGCCACCCGCCGGCCGACGATGGCCTCCCGCTCCCGGCCGAACATTTCCAATGCGGCCGGGTTGCAATCCAGTATGGCGCCCCCGGGGCCGATGACGAGGATGGCGTCGCCGGCGGCCTCCACCAGGCGCCGTCCGAGTTCCGCGCGGTCGAAAAGCCTCGGCAGCACGTCGTTCATCGGCTGGCACATGTAAGGTGGACGGGGCGTGGCATCGGCGCGACCAAGCGGTGTGTATCACGCACTGTGGCACGGGAGCGTTAACGAGCCGTAGCCATCGCCCGCAGAGCCTCCGCTGTTTCCGGATCGGCGGGGAAGAAGGATTCCAGCGCCAGTTCCGACAGGGTGACGTCCACCGGCGTGCCGAACACCGTGGTCGTGCTGAAGAAGGACAGCACCCCACCGTCGGTCACCAGCCGGAACGGCACCACGACGCCGCCGTAATCCGTGTGCGGCCGGGCGGAGGCGGGCACGGGATACCCCTTCAACTCCTCCATCAGGGCCGCCAGCACCGGATCGGCGGTGATCTCGACCTGCCGGGCGAGCCGGGTGAGCAGGTGTGCGCGCCACTCCGGCAGGTTGGCGATGCGCGGCGCCAGCCCGTCCGGGTGCAGGCTGAGGCGCAGCACGTTGACCGGCGGCCGGAGCAATGCTGGCGCCGCCCCGGCCATCAGGCGCTGGGTCGTCTCGTTGGCGGCGATCAGGTTCCAGTGCCGGTCCACCGCCAGCGCCGGGTAGGGGGCGTGCCCGGCGAGCACGAGGTCGACCGCGCGGCGCGCCGCGCTCAGCGCCGGATCCGACAGCGGCCGTTCCGGGAAGACGGGGGCGAAGCCGGCGGCCACCAGCATCATGTTGCGCTCGCGCAGCGGCAGCTCCAGCCGTTCGGCCAGATGCAGGATCATCTCCCGGCTCGGCCGCGAGCGGCCGGTCTCCAGGAAGCTCAGGTGCCGCGTCGAGATGTTCGCCTCGCAGGCGAGGTCGAGCTGGCTGAGCCGGCGGCGCTGGCGCCACGTGCGCAGCAGGTCGCCGACGGAGGGGGCGTCGCTGATCGTCATCATGCAGGTAAGGATAGCCCAGCGCCGCGCGCCGCTCCATTACGCCACAGGTAATCGCTTCCCCTCTCCGCCGCCGCCATCCTCGGTCCGACAGGCAGCCGCACCCGGCGGCTGCGCGCTTCGAGGAAGGAGTTTCCCCATGACGACCGTGCACCCCACGCCGCTGCTGCGCCGCGTCCTGCTGGCCGATGCCGTGTCGAGCGCCGCCGCCGGCCTTCTCATGCTGTTCGGCGCCGGGACGCTGGCCGGTCCGCTGGGCCTGCCGTCCGCCCTGCTGGCCGGGGCCGGGATCGCCCTGCTGCCGTTCGCGGCGGCGCTGCTGTTCCTCGCCACCCGCCCGGCCATCCCCCGGCTGGCGCTGTGGGCGGTGATCGCCGCCAACGCGCTTTGGGCGGTGGAGAGCGTCGCGCTGCCGCTGACCGGCTGGATCGCGCCGACGGGCCTGGGGCAGCTGTTCATCTTCGCGCAGGCGCTGGTGGTCGCCGCCTTCGCCGAGGCGGAATACCTGTGCGTCCGTCGCGCACCCGTGCTTCAGGGGTAACCCCACGCAGCCGAAGCGCCTCTGACATCCGGATCCCGGCCTGCTATCGTCGGCGCCATGGTCGATGGCCTTGCCCGGTGTGCGATGGACGGACCGACGCTTCGGCTGCTGGGGGGCTTCGCGCTGACCGGTGCCGGCGGGCGGATGCTCCCCGCGCCGGGCCGGAAGGCGCAGGCGCTGCTCGCCCATGTGGCGCTGACCACCCCCAAACCCCTGTCCCGCGAGCGGCTGGCCGGCCTGCTGTGGGAGGAGCGCGACGAGGCACGGGCGCGGCACAGCCTGCGCCAGTGCCTGATGGAGTTGCGCCGCCTGGGCGCGCAGGCCGGCGGCGACCTGATCCTTACCGAGGGCGACGCGCTCGCCCTGGCCCTGCCCGCCGACAGGGTGGACGCGCTGGCGCTCGACCGTCTGGCCGGTGAAGGCTCCCCCGAATCCCTGCGCGCCGCCGCCGATCTCTGCATGGGCGCCTTGCTGCCGGAAGGGGAGGCCGGCACGGAAGCCTACGACGCGTGGCTGGCCGGGGAGCGCGCCCGCGTCGCCCGGCTGACGGCCGGCGTCTTCGCGCGCCTGACGGCGCTGTATGAGGTGCAGGGCGACTGGGATGACGTAGCTTCCACGGCAGAACGCTGGCTGGCCCTCGACCCGGCGTGCGAGGAGGCGCACCGCAGCCTGATGCGGGCGCACGCGCAGACCGGGCGGCGGTCGGACGCCGTGCGGCAGTACCAGATATGCGCCGAGGCGGTGCGCCGTTGCCTGGATGCCGAGCCGGAGGAGGAAACGGTCGATCTGCTGCGCAGCATCCGCGACCGCCCGCCGGCCGCAACGGCCGCAGCGGCCGCGACCGCCCGGACGGTCACGGGCTCCTGCGAACTTGAGCGGCGGGGCGTGCCCGACCGGCCGTCGCTGGCCGTGCTGCCCTTCGCCACGCTGGACGGGCCGGTGGCGGGCGGCGGCTTCGCCGACGCTGTTTTCGGGGACGGCCTCGCCCACGACGTGCTGGCGCGGCTGGCGCGTCTGCGCCCGCTGTTCGTCATCGCCGGCGGCTCTTCCTTCCGCTTCCGGGGCCCCCATGTCGACCCGCGCACGGTCGGCCGTGCGCTGGGCGTGCGCTACCTCGTTGCCGGCACGCTCCGCACCCACGCCGGGCGGCTGCGGCTGACGGTGGAGCTGGTGGAGGCGGAGACCGCGAACGCGGTGTGGAGCGAGGTGTTCGAACGCCGCTTGGACGATGTGTTCGCGATCCAGGAAGACCTTGCCACGCGCATCGCCGCGGCGCTGGAGGCGGAGGTCGAGTCGGCGGAAGTCCGGCGCGCCCTGACCCGGCCGCCCGCCTCGCTGGACGCCTGGGGCGCCTATCACCGTGGCCTGTGGCACATGTTCCGCTTCACGCGCGACGACAACGAGACGGCGCGCGGCTTCTTCCAGCGGGCGCTGCGCCTCGACCCGATGTGCGGGCGGGCGCACGCCGGCCTGTCGTTCACCCATTTCCAGGACGCCTTCCTGCACCGCACCGCCGATCGGCGCCGCGAGGCCGACCACGCCTACCGCTTCGCCGAGCAGAGCGTGGCGCTGGACGAGCGCGACCCGATGGCGCACTGGGTGCTGGGGCGCGCGCTGTGGCTCCTGGAACGGCAGGACGACGCGGTCGAGGAACTGGGTCTCGCGGTCGACCTCAACTCGAACTTCGCGCTCGGCCACTACACGATCGCTTTCGTCCAGTCACAGGGCGGCGATGCGCGGGCTGCGCTGGACGCCGCCGATCTGGCGCAGCGGTTGAGCCCCTTCGATCCCCTGTTGTTCGGCATGCTTGGCTCGCGCGCGCTCGCCCTCATGAACCTGCGCGACTACGCCGAAGCCGCGGTGTGGGGCGAGCGGGCGGCGCGCCGGCCGAACGCCCACGTCCACATCCACGCCGTCGCCGCCTTCGCCGACGCGCTGGCGGAGCGCACCGACGAGGCGCGCGCCTACGCCCACCGGATCCGGGAGGCGGCCCCTGCCTACCGTTGCGGCGACTTCCTCCAGGCGTTCCGCACGCTGCGCCCGCCGCTGGCCGACCTGATCCGCCGTGTCGGCCCGGCCATCGGCATCCCGCCGTGACCTGCAACGCCACGAAGCCTCCGTAGGTTGGGTTGAGCGCCAGCGAAAACCCAACGTTCCCTACGCCTCCGGCAGCACGAGGCTGGCCCTCAGGCCCGGCCGGTTGTCGTCCAGCTCCAGGTGCGCGCGGTGCAGGCGGGCCACCGCGTCCACAAGGCTCAGGCCCAGGCCGTTACCCGGCGTGGCGCGGGCGGCGTCCAGGCGGACGAAGCGGCGCAGCACGGCGTCCCGCTGGTCCGTCGGAATGCCGGGGCCGCTGTCGGCGACCGTGACGCGGTTCCCCTCCACCGTCAGCACCACCCGCCCGCCGGCCGGCGTGTACTTGACGGCGTTGTCCAGCAGGTTGGCGACCGCCTGCGCCAGCAGCGGCGCGTTGCCCTGGACCACCGGCCGCTCCCGGATTTCCGTCGTGAAGCTCAGCCCCTTCTCCTCGGCCAGCGGTTCGTAGAGGTCGGCGGCGGTCTCCGCCACCTCGGCCAGGTCGACGGGGCGGAAGTCCTCGCGCTGCGCCCGCGATTCCACCTGGGCGATGGACAGAAGTGCCGTGAAGATGGACAGCAGCCGGTCGGCTTCCGCCAGCGCGTCCTGCAGCGCCGCGCGGTACGCCTCCGGCTCCTCGTCCTCGCGCAGCAGCGTCAGCTCGATGCGCGTGCGCAGGCGGGTCAGCGGCGTGCGCAGGTCGTGCGCGATGTTCTCGGTGACCTGCCGCAGGCCGGCCATCAGCCCCTCGATCCGGTCGAGCATGGCGTTCAGGTTCCCGGCCAGCCGGTCGATCTCGTCGCCGTCGCCCGACCGCGCCACCCGGCCCGACAGGTCGCCGTCGATGATGCGCCGCGTGGTGCGGTTGATCGCCTCGATCCGGTGCAGGACGCTGCGGCTCAGCAGCACGCCGCCGGCCACGCCCAGCGCCGCCGTCACCGCGAAGATCCACCCCAGCGAGGAGACGATCTGCCGGCGCACCGAGTCCAGCTCGCTCATGTCGCGGCCGACCAGCAGGCGCAGGCCGCCCGGCAGCGCGAAGCTGACGGCCCGCGCGGTGGCCGGGCCGCCGCTGGGCCCGCCGGTGTCGGCCACCGTGAAGTGCAGCCAGCCCTGCTCGTCCGGCGCGCCGCCCGGCCAGCCCGACAGGTTGCCGGCCAGCGCCACCCCGCCCGGCGCCATGACGAGGTAGATGGAGTTGGTGTGCGGGGCGGCACTGCGCACGCGCACCGCGTCGATCAGGCCGGGCAGCCCGCGCCGGTCGAACTGTTCGCGGAGCGCCCCGATGTCCTCGCCGATCGCCTCGTGCAGCTGGCTTTCCACGAAGCCGGCGGTGGAGCGGTAGACGACGCCCAGGATCACCCCGACCGAGCCCAGGAACAGGCACAGGTACAAGAGCGCCACGCGGAACGTGGTGGTGCGCAGCAGCCGCGGCACGGGTCGTCAGCCCGCCGCGCGCAGGGAATAGCCGGCGCCCCGCACCGTGTGGATCAGCGGCGCGGGGAAGTCCTTGTCGATCTTCTGGCGCAGGCGGGCGATGTGCACGTCGATCACGTTGGTCTGCGGGTCGAAGTGATAGTCCCACACGTTCTCCAGCATCATCGTGCGGGTCACCACGCTGCCGGCGTTGCGCATGAGGTATTCGAGCAGCGCGAACTCGCGCGGCAGCAGGTCGATTTCCCGGCCCGCGCGCTTCACGCTGCGCGCCAGCAGGTCCATCTCCAGGTCGCCGACGGTCAGCTTCGTCTGCGGCTGCGCCGCGCTGCGCCGGCGCGCCAGCACCTCGATCCGGGCCAGCAGCTCGGAAAAGGCGTAGGGCTTGGTGAGGTAGTCGTCGCCGCCCGAGCGCAGGCCCTTCACCCGGTCCTCGACGCTGCCGAGAGCGGAGAGGAACAGCACCGGCGTGTCGTTGCCGGCGGCGCGCAGCAGCTCCACCAGCGACAGCCCGTCGCGGCCGGGCAGCATACGGTCGACGATCATGACGTCGTAATGCTCCGACCCGGCGAGGAACAGCCCCTCGCGCCCGTCGTTGGCGACGTCCACCACGTGCCCGGCCTCCTTCAGCCCCTTGGCGAGGTAGGCGGCGGCCGTCCGATCGTCTTCGATGACCAGGACCTTCATGCACTCCATGCTACCCTCCCGACGGGCCGGGGCCAAGCCGTCCCGCAGGTCTCGTAGGTTGGGTTGAGCGCCAGCGAAAACCCAACATTCGTCGCTTGGCGAAGGCGCTGGGTTTTCGGCTTCGCCTCAACCCAACCTACGGCTCCCGTCCGGCCGCTCACGACGTGGCGAGCTTCAGCGCCACGAAGTTCTCATTGCCCTGGCGGTTGACCAGCAGCAGCACCGCCTTCTTGCCCGCCTTGCCGGCCTCGGTCACCTTGCGGGCCAGCTCGGCCGGGGAGGCGACCGGCTCGCCGCCCACCGCCTCGATCAGGTCGCCGGGCTGCACCGGCACCGCGCCGGCCTTCGGCGACACGCCGACCACCACCACGCCCCTGGCGCCGCGCTCCAGGCCCAGTTGCGCCCGCGTCTCCGCGTCCAGCGCGGCGAGCTTCAGGCCGCTCAGCGCCGGGTGCGACGGCTGGTCGGCGTCCGGACCGGCGGACGCCACCTGCGGTTCCTCGGCCAGCTTCTCGATGCGGGTGGTGAGCGTCGTCTCCTTTCCCCCGCGCACCACCTCGATCCTGGCGTCGGAGCCGGCTGCGGTGCCGGCCACGAGGCGGGTCAGGTCGCGCACGCCGTCCACCGGCTTGCCGTCGAAGCGGACCACCACGTCGCCCTGTTTCAGGCCGGCCTTGGCCGCCGGGCTGCCCGGCGTCACCTCGGCCACCAGTGCACCCTGCGGCTTGGGCAGGCCCAACCCCTCGGCCAGCTCCGGCGTCAGCGGCTGGATGCGCACGCCCAGCCATCCGCGCTCCACGTGGCCGCGCTCCTTCAACTCGGCCACCACTTGGCGGGCGAGGTTGGAGGGGATGGCGAAGCCGATGCCCACCGAACCGCCGGACGGCGAGAAGATGGCCGTGTTGATGCCGATCACCTCGCCGTTCAGGTTGAACATCGGCCCGCCGGAGTTGCCGCGGTTGATGGCGGCGTCGGTCTGGATGAAGTCGTCGTAGGGGCCGGCGCCGATGTTGCGCCCGCGCGCCGAGACGACGCCGGTGGTCACCGTGCCGCCCAGCCCGAACGGGTTGCCGATCGCCACCACCCAGTCGCCGACGCGCGCCTTGTCGCTGTCGCCGAAGTCCAGGTGCGGCAGCTCCTTGTCGGACGACACCTTCAGCAGCGCCAGATCGGTCTTGGCGTCGCGCCCGACCAGGGTGGCCGGCAGCTCCGTGCCGTCGTTCAGGGTGACGGTGATCGCCTTGCCGCCGTCGACCACATGGTTGTTCGTCACGACGGTGCCGGCACCGTCGATGATGAAGCCGGAACCGACCGACATGCCGCCGCCGCGCGGCCCCTGGTCCGGCGCGTCCTGGCCGCCGGGAACGCCGTCCGGCAGGCCGAAGCGGCGGAAGAACTCCTCGAACGGGGAACCGGGCGGGAAGGGCAGCCGGCGCTGCGGCGCGGCGTCGGCGCGCACCGGCCCGCCTTGCGTGACGGAGATGGTGACGACCGCGGGCGAGACCCGCTCGGCCAGCGGCGCCAGGCTGTCGGGCATGGCGCGGGTTTCGGCCGGCGCCGCGGCGGCGGTGGCCGGGGGCGGGACGGCGACCGCCGCCGTCCCCGCCAGCACGGTCGTGCCCAGCAGCACGGCGGCGACGGCGTTGCGCAGCCGACGCTTGGGGGCCGTGCGGTCGGAGTGAGGGGCCGTGGTCATGGCAGGGTATCTCCTTGCAAGCATCGCGGGCATTTCTTCGGGGGAACCTATCCCCATGCCCCCGATGTTTACCGGCGCGCGCCTGACACCGCCGTTGCCGCCGGATGAAAAGAAATTCATGCGGCACTATCTTTCGGATCATGAATCAGTATGCGCAGCCCGCGGCCGCCCGCGAGCCACTCTCCGGCTTGGTCGAGCGGGTCACCTTCCACAGCGCGGAGACGGGGTTCTGCGTGCTGCGCGTCAAGGTGCGCGGCCAGCGCGACCTGATCACCGTCGTCGGCCACGCGGCGTCGATCTCCGCCGGCGAGTTCGTCCAGGCCATGGGCGCCTGGGTCAACGACCGCACGCACGGCCTGCAGTTCAAGGCCGACTTCCTGCGCGCCACCCCGCCGACCACCACGGAGGGGATCGAGAAGTATCTGGGCTCCGGCCTCATCAAGGGAATCGGGCCGGTGTACGCGAAGAACCTGGTCAAGGCCTTCGGCGAGGCGGTCTTCGACGTGATCGAGCGCGAACCCGGCCGCCTGCGCGAGGTGACGGGGATCGGCGCCAAGCGCGCGGCGCGCATCACCGCCGGCTGGGCCGACCAGAAGATCATCCGCGCCATCATGGTGTTCCTGCACAGCCACGGCGTGGGCACCTCGCGCGCCGTGCGCATCTTCAAGACCTACGGCCCCGACGCCATCCAGCTGATCACCGAGAATCCTTACCGGCTGGCCCGCGACATCCGCGGCATCGGCTTCAAGACCGCCGACGCCATCGCCGCGCGCCTGGGCATCGAGAAGACCGCGATGATCCGCGCCCGTGCCGGCATCGCCTACGCCCTGGCCGAGGCGACCGACGAGGGGCACTGCGGCGTGCCTACGGCCGAGCTGGTGCCGCTGGCGGAAAAGCTGCTGGAGATCGAGGCGCCGATCATCGAGGAAGCGCTGCGCCTGGAGTTGGCGGAGGGCACCGTCGTCGCCGACACGCTGGGCGGCGCGCCCTGCGTCTTCCTGGCCGGCCTGTACCGGGCGGAGCAGGCCATTGCCGACCGGCTGCGCCGGCTGGCGGCGGGCACCGCCCCCTGGCCGGCCATCGACGCCGACAAGGCGATCCCCTGGTTCGAGGAGAAGGCCGGCATCACGCTGGCCGACAGCCAGCGCGCGGCCCTGCGCACCGCCGTCGCGTCCAAGCTGCTGGTCATCACCGGCGGCCCCGGCGTGGGCAAGACCACGCTGGTCAACGGCATCCTGAAGATCCTGCGCGCCAAGGGGGTCTCCATCCTGCTGGCCGCCCCCACCGGCCGCGCGGCCAAGCGCCTGTCGGAGAGCACGGGCATGGAGGCGCGCACCATCCACCGCCTGCTGGAGACCGACCCGAAGAACGGCGGCTTCAAGCGCGAGGAGGGCAACCCGCTGGACTGCGACCTGCTGGTGGTGGACGAGACCAGCATGGTGGACGTGCCGCTGATGAACGCACTCGTGCGCGCGGTGCCCGCGCGTGCGGCGCTGCTGCTGGTGGGCGACGTGGACCAGCTGCCGTCGGTCGGGCCGGGGCAGGTGCTGGCCGACGTGATCGGCAGCGGTGCGGTGCCCGTCGTGCGCCTGACCGAGGTGTTCCGGCAGGCGGCGACCAGCCGCATCATCGTCAACGCCCACCGCATCAACGCCGGCCAGATGCCGGAATGGCCGAAGCCCGGCGAGGAGAGCGACTTCTACGTCGTCGAGGCGGCGACGCCGGAGGCGGGCGTGGCCAAGCTGATCGAGATGGTGCGCGAGCGCATCCCCCGCCGCTTCGGCGCCGACCCGGTGCGCGACATCCAGGTGCTGTGCCCGATGAACCGCGGCGGGTTGGGTGCCCGCTCGCTGAACGTCGAATTGCAGAAGGTGCTGAACCCGCCGGGCGAGGTGCGCGTCGAGCGCTTCGGCTGGACCTTCGGCGTCGGCGACAAGGTCATGCAGGTCGAGAACGACTACGACAAGGAGGTCTACAACGGCGACCTGGGCATCGTCGCCGCCATCGACCCGGAGGAGGGCACGCTGACCGCCGACTTCGACGGCCGCCCGGTGACCTACGAGTACGGCGAGCTGGACGAGATCGTGCTGGCCTACGCCACCACCATCCACAAGAGCCAGGGATCGGAATACCCGGTCGTCGTCGTTCCCGTCGTGACGCAGCACTACACCATGCTGCAACGAAACCTCGTCTACACCGCCGTCACCCGCGGCAAGCGCCTCGTCGTCCTGGTCGGCCAGCGCCGCGCGCTGGCCATGGCCGTGCGCGGCGGCCAGGGCCGCCGGCGCTGGACGAAGCTGGCCGAGTGGCTGCGCGGCGGCTGAGCGGGGCGGCGGCTGAGCAGGGAAGGCGGTGCCGGCGGCGCGGTCCCGCGTCAGGACCGGCTGACGTTCACCACCCGCAGGTTGTTGGTGGTTCCCGGCTGCGCGAACGGAATGCCGGCGACGACGACCATCGAATCGTCGGGACGCGCGAACTCTTCCGCCTGCCCGATGGCGACCGCGCGCTCCACCATCTCTTCGTAGGTGTGGATGTCCTCGGACAGCACGCTGTGGGCACCCCACAGCAGGGACAGGCGCCGGGAGACGGCCCCGTCCGGCGTGATCGCCAGGATCGGCACGGCCGGACGCTTGCGCGCGATGCGCGCCGCCGTCGTCCCGCTGGAGGTGAAGGCCACGATCGCCGAGGAGCGGATGACCTCCGCCAGATCAGCCGCCGCCGCGGCGACGGCGTGCGGGGCGGTCTGCTCCTCGCCCGGATCGGAGGCGTCGATGATCGAGCGGTAGAGCTTGTGCTGCTCGGTCGAGCGGATGATGCGGTCCATCATCTCCACCGCCTCCACGGGGAAGGAGCCGCTGGCGGATTCGGCCGACAGCATGACCGCGTCGGCGCCGTCGTAGATCGCGGTCGCCACGTCCGACGCCTCCGCCCGCGTGGGCGTGGGTGCCGCCACCATGGAGTCGAGCATCTGCGTCGCCACGATCACCGGCTTCACCGCCAGGCGGCAGGCGCGCACCAGCTCCTTCTGGCGGCCCGGCACCTCCTCGTGCGGAATCTCCACGCCCAGGTCGCCGCGCGCCACCATCACCGCGTCCGACAGGCGGATGATGTCCTCGATCCGGTCGAGGGCCGACGGCTTCTCGATCTTCGCCATCAGCCCGGCGCGCTCGCCGATCAGGCCGCGCGCCTCCAACAGGTCGGCGGGCTTCTGGACGAAGGACAGGGCCACCCAGTCGACGCCGAGTTCGAGTCCGAAGGCGAGGTCCGCGCGATCCTTGGGCGTGAGCGGCGACAGGTCGAGCACCGTGCCGGGCAGGTTGACGCCCTTGCGGTTCGAGATCGCCCCGCCGAAGATCACCTCCGCCTCGATGAAATCGTCGCCCAGCCGCGTGACGGCCACGCGCACGCGGCCGTCGTCGATCAGCAGATGGTGCCCCGGCATGATCGCCGCGAAGATCTCCGGATGCGGCAGCGGGATGGCGTTCCTGTCTCCGTCGGCGCCCGAGGGCACGAAGCGGATCACCTCGCCGGCCGTCACGGCGATCTTGCCGTCGCGGATCGTGCCGACGCGGATCTTGGGCCCCTGCAGATCCTGGAGGATGCCGATCGGCCGACCGACCTCGGCCTCCAGGGCGCGGATGGCGGCGTGCACCCTGGCGTGGTCGTCGTGCGTTCCATGGCTGAAGTTCAGCCGGAACGTATCGACGCCGGCCAGGAACAGCCGCTTCAGCATGTCGGGCGACGCGCTGGCCGGTCCGACGGTGGCAACGATCTTCGCACGGCGGTGACGACGCATGTCTTCTCGGCCGCTGGGGCCGCCTCTTCGATGGGGTCGCGGGGTGTGATCGGCCCTTCAGGCGATCGGCCCGTCAGGCGATCGGGACGGCGTGGATGCCGTTCGCGTTGGTTGGCGTCGGGCCGGCAACCGCAAGGCCGCCGGCATCGCGGAAAAAGCTATGGCGTCCATGCCCGGCCGCAAGGTTCGGCCGCCCGGTTCCAACGCTGAAACCGTCGACCGCATTCATCGGGACCATCCGGTGGGCTTTCGGATCGACGGACACCGTCCCCCGATGGCGCGGGCTCGTCAAGAGTGACCGCCCCTAGGGCGCGTAGGCAAAGGTATGACGGGTTGAGAATGCGCCTCACCCGTCCACCTGTCGGTGGTTGACCCGGGCCTTCTTTCGGGTCCTTTCCCCAAGGTTCAGCATGCGCAGCAAGGGGCCTTTCAGCGCCTTCCAGAGCACGAAGAGCCAGCTGCCACAGGTCAGCTAGCCTCACCGGACAGGTCTTTCCGGTCATTCCGATTACGACGATTAGGTAACTGCGCTGTTAGGTACTGGTGTGTGATCGTGCACAGGCAAGGCGAACCCCGGTGGAGGCGCCACAATGAACATGCGGTCGTCTCAGGGAAGCAACGACAACAAGGACGCCGAGGCGCTGCGTCAGCGCCTCAAGGAGCAGAGCCGCGAGCAGGCACTGGCCAGTGCCGGGGGTGTGCGGGAGCAGAATGCCGATCTGCGCCTCCGCCTCCTGCGCGCCGAGGCGGAGACTCGCGACCTGCGTGCAGCCCTCCAGCGGGCCGACAGCCAAATGGCCGCGGCCCGACAGGACGAAGCCCACCTCATCGCGGAACTCCAGACCTCCTACAAGGAACTTCAGGTCCTCGCCGACGAACTGACCCGCAGCAACGCCGACCTGGAGAGGCGGGTCGAGGCCCGCACCGTCGAGTTGGAGGAGGCGAACGCAGTTCTGCGCACCCGCGAGCAGCAACTGAGCCTCGCGCAAAGAAGTGCCAGCGCCGGGACCTGGGATTGGGATGTGGCGGCGAACCACGTGACGTGGTCGCCGGAGTGTTGCGACGTGCTGGGCATTGACCCTGATCTCCCCACCTTGGCTCGCCTGCTGTCCATCGTGTTGCCGGAGGATCGCCCGGCGGTGCGGCAGAAGCTGGAGAGTGCTCCCGTCCACGCCGACGATGAGTTCCGCATCGACTTCCGCATCAACCACCCCCACCATGGCAAACGCTGGATCGGCTGCATCGGACGGGTGGTGGAGCGCGACCTTGCAGGCCAGCCCATCCGCATCACCGGTCTCGCCGTGGATCTCACGGACCGCAAGGCCATCGAAGAGAGCCTATGCCGCGCCAAGGATGCCGCGGAAGCCGCCGACCGGGCGAAGACGCGCTTCCTTGCGGCAGCCAGCCATGATCTGCGCCAACCGATCCAGGCCGCAGCCCTCTATGCCCACGTGCTGCGCACGTCCATTGACGGCAATGCCGACGCGCGGGAGGTGCTGGATCTGCTGAAGGCTTCCATCGAGAGCCTGAACGGCATGCTGAGCGGCCTGCTCGACCTGTCGCGGCTGGAGGCCGGGGCGGCGGACGTCTCCGTCCTTGATTTCGTGCCGAGGGACCTCATGCAGCGTCTCAGCGCTGAGTTCCGCGGCGTGGCCGACAGGTCGGGCGTGAGCCTGCGCTGCGTGGCGTCCTCCACCCCGATCTCCACCGACCCGCAACTCCTGGAGCGCGTGCTGCGCAACCTGGTCTCCAATGCTATCGCGCACGGCGGCGCCGACGAGCGGGGGCGTGTGCTGCTGGGTGTGCGGCGGCGGGCGCATGCGGTGGAGTTTCAGGTGTGGGACAGTGGCCCGGGCATCCCCGAGGATGCGCGCGACATCATCTTCGAGGAGTTCCGTCAACTCAAGAACCCCGAGCGCAACGCGAACCAGGGCTTCGGCCTCGGCCTGTCCATCGTTGCGCGCATCGCCCGTCTGCTGGGGCTGGAGGTCACCGTGCGCTCACAGGTCGGACGCGGTTCGGTGTTCTCCGTAGCCGTGCCGCGCGCCCGCACACCAGAGCCGGTCCGCCTGACCGCTCCGGTGTTCGATCCCGGCATGGCGGCGTGGCTGAAGGGACGCACCGTGCTGCTGGTGGAGGATGACGAGCGCATCCGCCGTGCCCTGACGCTGATGCTGAAGCGCTGGGGTGTGCGGGTCGTCGCCGTCTCCTCGACCGAGGAGTTGGCGATCCGGCTGACTCGCCTGCGGAGCAAGCCGCACGCGGTGCTGACCGACTACCGCCTGCCCGGCGGTGTCACCGGGCGCACGGTGGTGGAACTCGTGCGCCGCCGCTGGGACGTGCCGGGCGTCATCCTCACCGGCGACACCGCGCCCGAACGCCTGAACGAGGCCAAGTCGCTGGGCTGCCGCCTGCTGCACAAGCCCGTGGAACCGGTGGATCTGGTTCAGGCGCTCAGCGAGGTGATCCACCGGGCCTGATCGGGTCAAGGACATTCGGTCAGCAGGCCCCGCAGGCGGGCGGCGTAACGGCCTTGTCACCCCGGCCTGCTCTCATACCGGCGGCGCTTGATGGCTTCCATTGAGCGCCGCCGGTAAAACCCGACAGATCAATGCGATAGCATTGATTGAAAGGGTGATGCGGACGACGCCTTCAGGCGCCGTCCGTATCAGCGGCCATTCTTGTCCACCGTTGACCTGTACTGCTCGATGGCTTGCCGCATCTCGTCGGCCAGTTGGCGCTGCTCATCGGCGGCCGCTCGCGCCCGTTCCGCATGCTCGCGGGCCCTCTCGGCATCGCGGCGTGCCTCCTCCTGAAGCTGCCGCACCCGTTCTTCGGTTTGGCGGGCCTGTTCCAAGGCACGGCGGGCTTCTTCCATCACCCGGCGCCCTTCCTCCGCGACGCGGCGGACGGCTTCCGACCGGACCCGCTCCGCTTCCGCTTCCAGCCGCTGAACCTCACCGGAGACGCGCCCCTCCTCGGCGATAACGCGGGCCCCTTCAGCCGCCTCGTAGCGTTCGAACGCATCTGCCCGAACCTGTTCGGTCTCGATACGCCCCTGCTCGGCGTCGGCACGCTCCTGCTCGGCTTCGGCACGGGACTGGTCGTCCTTACTCCTTTGCAGTTCGCCTCGCAGCCGCCAAGCGGCCGCATCAAGGTGCGGATTCTCATTTGGAGACGTCGGAGGGGATTGCTTCGTCATCGGGCCTCTGCCTGCTCTCAGCCGGGATGTTCCGAGGCTTATGTCGCTCAATCGCAGTCGTTCGAGGATGCCAAGCCTCGTCCGCTCCGCTCCAGCGTCTCACGAACTTGCCTGCACAGCCTCAATCCGCTTCTGAAAACCCATTCCACCTTCGACGGGCAGAGATGGCAACCTGCCCGAACAGGGTAGGCGCTGTTGCCGATCACGGAACGAGTTTTCCGTAAGACGATGAGGGTGAGCAACCGGCTCCCCATCTGGCCCGGATGGGGCGCTTGGAGTTGACAGATGCGCAGTGGCGGCGACTGGAGTCGCTGCTTCCTCCCGAGAAGCCACGTACCGGGCGGCCGAGCCACTCTCACCGGCCGATCATCAACGGTATCCTCTGGATCAACCGTACAGGCGCGCCCTGGAGGGATCTGCCGGAGTGTTATGGTCCGGTCGGAACGGTGTCGAGCCGGTTCTATCGCTGGCGCAAGGCCGGGATCTGGCAGCAGGTCCTGGAGCCGCCGACAAAGCCTACGGCAGCGGCGTGATCCGCCGCGGTATCCAGTCCGTGATCCCGACCAAGAGCAACGAACGCCCGGAGCCGACCTTCGACCGTGCCGCGTATCGGGAACGCAATCGGGTGGAGCGCCTGATCGGCCGGTTGAAGCCGTTTCGTCGAATCGCCACTCGGTACGAGAAGCGTGCCGCCAACTATCTCGCCATGATCACCGTCGCTGCCATCCTTCCATGGCTTCGACCTTTGCGGACGTGACTTGGTAAGCGCCTGGTAAGGCCCGGACCGCATCCGCATACGCACGTATTACGCGATGTCGCAGACAATCCCGCCAAATGCGACAAAATTTATATAATATGGGGCAATTAAGCGAATGTAACCTATCATCATACGTGGATATGCAGTGTTTCATTTAACAAATACGCATACATGGGAACGAAATTTACGGATTCTTCGTAGTTATCCCCTAGCGTAACTCGCGAGTTACCTATGCCTCGTGCCGCTGGATTCGATATATGCCTGCGCATTGGTTAGCGAATCGTTGTTTTCTTATCTTGGTTCTGGCGGTGTTCGGCACCGCCCTGGTTGCCTATCTCGATTACGCAAAGTTTGCCGCAACTTTTAGTAAGATGGACGCGGCTCCTGACGCGGCGTTGGCCTCGGTTCGCGTCCGGGTGGCCGGGCTGTTCATCCTGACGGCGGCGGGTGTCGGCGCGCTTGCCTGGAGGGCGCCGTCCCTGATCCGCGCCGCCTGCCGGACGCCGCTGCGCGCCACCGCGCTGGCGGCGGCACCGGCGGCGGCGCTTTCGCTGGGGACGGCCGCCGTGTTCGCCACCGCCCTGGGGCCGGCGGCGGGGCGCGACCTCGCCTGGGACGTCGCGGTGGTCCTGCTGGTGTCGCTGCTGACGGTGTTCGAGGGAATGCTTCTCCTCACCGCCGCGCCCGAACCGCAAGCCGGCGAACCGAAGCCCGCCGAACCAAACCCCAATTCCGGCGGGCTGGCCGGCATCCGTTTCGCGCTCTTCCTCTTCATGCTGGCGGAGGAGCTGTCGCGCTCCTTCCTGCCGCTGTACGTGCGCGGTCTCTACACGCCGGTTCCCGGCCTGTCGGAAGCGCTGGTGATGGGGATGCCGATCGCGCTTTTCATGCTGCTGGCGGCCGTCTTCACCCCGTTCGCCGGCGCCTGGGCCGACCGCTTCGGCACCCGGCGCACGCTGCTGCTCGGCACGCTGCCGGCGGTGGCGGGCTTCGCCGGCACCGCCGCCGCGCAGACGTTGGGCGAACTGCTGCTGTGGCGCGGCGCCTGTGCCTTCGGCTACGCCATCATGTTCATCGGCGCGCAGGGCTTCGTCGCCCGCCACAGCCGGCGCCGGGAACGGGCGCGCGGCATGGCGCAGTTCGTCGCCGCGGTCGTCGCCGCCGGCCTGTGCGGTGCCCCGATCGGCGGCATCCTGGCCGACCACGTCGGCCCCCGCGCCACCTTCGCCGTGTCGGCGCTGCTCACGCTCGCCGCGGTGGCGGCGGTCGCGGCGTTGCTGCCGGCCGAGGCGCCGGAGCGCGCCGGGCAGCCGGCGGCGACGCTGCGCGACTATCGCCGGCTGCTCGCCAACCCGCGCTTCCGGGCGCTGCTGCTGTTCTCCTCGGTGCCGACCAAGCTGCTGCTGACCGGCGGGCTCTTCTATCTGGTGCCGGTCACCCTGCACGGGCTGGGCGAGACGCCGTCCGCGATCGGCCGCACCATGATGGCCTATGGCCTCGGCATCGTCGTGCTCGGCCCCTGGGTGTCGCGCCTTGCCGACAGCACCGGGCGCCACGCGCTGATCGCCGGGCTGGGCGGCCTGGCCGGCGGCGCCGGGCTGCTGGCGGTGCTGCTGGATCCGGGTGCGGCGACGGTGCTGGCCGGCGTCGCGGCGCTGGGCGTGGCGCACGCGCTCAACAACGCCACGCAGCTCACCCTGGTGCCGGACGTCTGCCGGGCCGAATGCGCCCGCATCGGCACCACCGGCGTCTTCGCCATCTATCGCCTGCTGGAACGCGGCGGCGCGGTTCTGGGCCCGCTGCTGGCGGCCGCGCTGGCCGACCTGTTCGGCCCACCGATGGCCCTGGGCGCGCTGGGCGCCATCGGCCTCGGCTGCGCCGGCGCGTTCTGCCTCGTCTTCGTCCTCACGCCGGCGGTCCCCGCCGGTGCCACCGAACCGGCAAGGGAGGGTGCCCCATGACCGCCATGATGCCCACCGCCTTCATTTCCCGCAGCCGATCCACAACAGAAGCGATGACGCCGATGCCTGACCAGTGGCTCGCCGAGCCGGCCGCACCGACGCCGATCCCCGGAGCGGCCGCACGGTTCATCCCGTCCGTCACGGACCATCCCGCCGCCAACCAGCACTGCGCGGCCCCCATGTCCGTCCTGGCCGCCCTGCTGGACGCGATGCGCATCACCTCGGTCGAGGAGATGGGGTGGAAGGACTACGACAAGATCATGCGCGCCGTCGAGCCGCTGATCGGCGAGGGGCACACCCTGCGCCACTTCCCCTACACGCACGCCGCGGCGCTCCAGACCGGCACGGTGGAGCGCCTGCGCCACGACTACACCATCCGCCTCGCCTACACGGAGTGGGGCGACCCGCGGAACCCGACCATCCTGTGCCTGGGCGGCATCGCCAACTCGGCCCGGCGGTTCGACTACATCGCCCGCGCCCTGTCCAACCAGTACCACGTGCTGTGCCTGGACTGGGCCGGCCGCGGCCGCAGCGGCTGGCTGGCGGAGCAGTCCGACTACGCCTTCGAGGGCAACGTCGCCCAGGTGCTGGCGCTGATCCGGCACAAGAAGCTGAGCCGCGTCACGCTGCTGGGCTCCTCGCTCGGCGGCTGCGTGGCGATGCGCGTGGCGGTGGAGGCGCCGCACGTCGTGGAGCGCCTGATCCTCAACGACATCGGTCCCTTCATCCCGGTGGAGCGCCGCCGCCGCCGGGCCGAGTCGGTGGCCCGCCACTACGTCTTCCGCCAGCCGTCCATGCTGTTCCACCGCACCGGCGCGGCGCAGAAGAACGACGGGCCGGTGGACGACACGGTGCTGCTGCACAACAGCTTCCACCAGACCCGCTGGTCGGAGGAGAACGGCGGGCGCGTCTACCGCCACGACATCCGCGCGCTGCAGGCCTATCGCGACGAGGCGTCGCACGACCACGACCAGTGGGACGACTGGAACCGCATCGAATGCCCGGTCCTGCTGGTGCACGGGCTGATGACCGACGCGCTGCTGGACACCACCATCGAACAGATGATGGCGAAGCCCCGCTTCGGCGCCGTGCACATCCCGCACGTCGGCCACACGCCGACGCTCAGCGATCCGCTGCACATCGCCACGGTGCGGCGCTGGCTGCACGACAGCGACGGCTGGCCGAAGGAGACCACCATCGGCTGGACGCCCGGCGCCGAACGCATCCTGTTCCGCTGACCGGGGAGAGGCCGCCATGACCGCCGGCACAGCTGAAGGCTTCCTCTTCGTCCGCCACGGCCAGACGCAGGACAACGTGCTGGGCGTGCGCTGCGGCGGCGACCGCGACGTGCCGCTGACCGGGCGCGGCCTTGCCGACGCCCGCGCCGCGGCGGCGCGCCTGTGCGAATCCGGCCGGCCGTGCGGGCTGGTGATCGCCGGGCCGCTGCAGCGCACCGCCGTCACCGGTGCTCTCTTCGCCGAGGCGCTGCGCGTGCCGCTGCTGGAGCGCGAATGGCTGCGCGAGCGCACGCTGGGTGCGTGGAACGGCCTGCCCATCGAGGACACCCGGGCGTGGTTCGCGCTGGGACGCACGCCCCCCGGCGGCGAGAGCGAGGCGGCGTTCGCCGCCCGCGTGCTGGCCGGCGTGGCCGGGCTGGCCGACGTGATCGCGCGCCGGCCGCTGCTGGTCGGCAGCAAGGGGGTGGGCCGGGTGCTGCTGCACCGGCTGGCCGGGCTGCCGGGCGTGGAACTGGGGAATTGCGAGATCGTCGCGTTCGAACGCGTCGCCGGCGGGGCCGGCGATGCCCTGCCGCCGGACCACTGGCGATGGCGGTGCGTTCGCGAAACCGAAGCCGACCTGACGGAACAGCGCCTGTCGCGCGCGTGAAGACGACGAGGAGTGAGGAGCCATGAAGCTCAAGATCGGAATGCGGCTGCTGATGCTGGTGTTCGGCGTGGCGCTGCTGGGTGCCGTGTCGGGTGCCGCCATCCACCTGACGGGCATGCGCGAGACCCTGGTGGAGCAGCGCAAGGCCAAGGTGAAGGAGATGGTCGATGCCGCCGCCTCCGTCGTCGCGCTGTACGGCGAGCAGGAGAAGCAGGGCAAGCTGACGCGCGAACAGGCGCAGGACGCCGCCCGCGCCGTCGTGCGGGGCATGCGCTACGCCAACAACGAGTACTTCTTCGTCTACGACTATGCCGGCGTCAGCGTCGTGCACGGCCTGCGGCCGCAGGTGGAAGGCAAGAACCTGCTGAACCTGAAGGACCCGAACGGCGTCGAGTTCAACGTGCTGCTGACCCAGGCGGCCAAGGCCGGCGGCGGCTTCGTCGCCTACCACCACAAGCGCACGGACACCGCCGATCCCACGCCCAAGATCGCCTACGCCACCGGCTACCAGCCCTGGCAGTGGATGATCGGCACCGGCGTCTACACCGACGACGTGGACGCCGAGTTCTACGCGCTGGCCGGGCGCGAGATGCTGGCCACGCTGCTGGTTCTGGCGCTCAGCCTGGGCATCGGCGTGTGGGTGGCGCGCAGCCTGTCGCGGCCGCTGCTGGACATCCGCGACGTGCTGGCGCGCATGGACGGCGGCGACTTCGCCGTCAGCGTGGCGCACGCTGATCGGCCGGACGAGATCGGCGAGATGGCGCGCACGGTGGCCGGGCTGGCCTCCACCCTGGCGGCGGCGCGCGCCACGTCGCAGAACCTGGACCAGGAGCGCGCCTCGCGCGACCAGCAGCGCGAGCGCCTGTCGGCCCGCACCACCCAGTTCGCCCGCGCCATGGACGAGGTGGTGGCGACGCTGAGCCGCGCCGCCGGCTCGCTGCACGAGCGCTCCGCCGCCCTGCTCGGCGACGCCGCCAGCGCCACCGAACAGGCGCAGTCGGCCGCCGGCGCCGCGCAGGGCGCCTCCCACAGCGTCGATTCCGCCGCCCAGGCCAGCGAGGAGCTGCGCAGCTCCATCGCCGCCATCAGCCGGCAGGTGGAGAGTGCGGCGCAGACCGCCGCCCGCGCGGTGACCGAGACGGCCAACACCACCGGCATCGTCTCCGGCCTCGTCTCGGCGGCCGAGCAGATCGGCGCGGTGGTCGAGCTGATCAACTCCATCGCCGGGCAGACCAACCTGCTAGCGCTCAACGCCACCATCGAGGCGGCGCGCGCGGGCGAGGCGGGCAAGGGCTTCGCCGTGGTGGCGAGCGAGGTGAAGAGCCTCGCCAACCAGACCGCCAAGGCGACCGAGGACATCCAGAACCAGGTCGGCGCCATCCGCGCGGCTACCGGCAACGCCATCGGCGCCATCGAGGGCATCGCCGCGCTGATCAAAAACCTCAGCGCGCTGAACGGCGAGGTCGCCTCGGCCGTGCAGCAGCAGGAGGCGGCGACGCACCAGATCTTCTCCAACGCCCGCACCGCCGCCGACAACTCCCGCCAGGTCACCGCCAGCGTGCAGTCGCTGTCGACGACGGTGGCGGCCACCGGCGAGCGGATGCGCGACGTCACCGCCGGTGCCGAGAGCGTGGCCAAGGAGTCCGACCGCCTGCAGGAAGAGGTGCGCCGCTTCGTGGCCGAGGTCAGCGCCGCCTGAACGAAAAGGCGGGAGCCCGTGGGGTCTCCCGCCGTTCAAAAATGTTGGACGTTGGGTGTTCGCTACGCTCAACCCAACTACGAGGGCGTTCCGCGTAGGTTGGGTTGAGGCGAAGCCGAAAACCCAACATCGGACGCGGGATCGTCAGTTGGTGACGCTGCGCTGGCCGCCGGCCTCGCCGACCTGGGTGGAGAGGGCCGGGGGCTCGGCCGGCAGGCCCAGCATGCCGCGGGCGTAGCGCAGGTAGTCGCGCGCCCCGGCCTCGTCGCCGCGGGCGTGCAGGGATTCGGCGACGCTCAGGTGCGTCGCGGCGGTGCTGGCCGCCTCGCGCCCGGCGCCGGACGCGACCGCCTTGGCCTCGCGCAGCTGCGCCTCGAAGCTGCCGGTGCCGGTCTGTGCGGCGACGGCGGTGCCCGACATCAGGGCGGCGGCGGTCAGCGCGGCGGCGGCGATGTGACGGAAGGTCATGGCAAAAGTCTCCTCGTGTTCTTGAGAGTCTGGTTCGGGGGGACCCGCCGGACGGCGCGAAAGCAGCGGAGCGCCGCCGTCCGGCGGGGCGTCGACCGAGGCGGGGCACGTCGATCGACGCCCCAAGTTTTGCCGTGAGGATGTCGCGAGAGTGTGTCGGCCGGGCGGGTATTGCGTATCGCCCTGTGACGAACCCCGGCCCCTGACACACTTCGGTACAAACGGGCAGAAAAAAGCCCCTCCCCCGCAAGGGGGGAGGGGCTAGAAACCGTTCCTATTCCGGCATTTCGGCGGAGCGGATCCAGGGCACCCGGTGGCGGGCCGCGGCGCGGCGGGCGGCGCGTTCGGCCGTGGGCGGCATGGCGGGCAGGCTGAGGATCGCGCGCAGGCCGCCTTGCGGGCGGTTCTCCAGCACGATGTCGCCGCCGTGCCCGCGGGCGATGGAGCGCGCGATGGACAGGCCGAGGCCGACGCCGCCGGTGCGGCGGTTGCGCGACGCCTCCAGCCGCACGAAGGGTTCGAAGACGCGCTCCAGATCGGCCGGGTCCATGCCCGGCCCGTCGTCGTCCACGGTCACGCGCACCTCGTGCCCGGCCGGCACCACGGCGACCCGCGCCGCCGCGCCATAGGCCACCGCGTTCTCCAGGAGGTTGCGGATCACCCGCCGGATGGCGGCGGGGCGGCAGACGACCGGCAGCTTCGGCGCCCGGTCGAAGCGCACGGGCGAGCCCAGGTCGGCCATGTCGTCGCACACGCTCTCCACCAGGGAGGCGAGGTCGGCGGGGCGCGCCTCCTCCCCCGCCTCCTCACGGGCGAAGGCCAGCATCGCCTCGGCCGTCTGGCGCAACTCGTCGACGTTGTCCAGCATGCGGGACTTGGTCTCGCCCTCCTCCAGCAACTCCACGCGCAGGCGCAGGTTGGTGATGGGCGTGCGCAAATCGTGGCTGACGGCGGCCAGCATGCGGGTGCGGTCGCAGACGAAGCGGTGCAGGCGGGCACTCATGGCGTTGAAGGCGGCCGCCGCGCGGCGCACCTCGTCGGGACCCTTGGCCGCGTCCAGTTCCACCGTCTCGCCGCGTCCCAGCCGCTCCGCCGCGTCGGCGATGGAGCGCAGCGGGCGCGAGATGCGGCGCGAGATGAAGAAGGCGACCAGCGCCACCATGCCCACCGCCGACAGCGTGGAGAACACCGCGGAGCGCGTCACCATCGGCGGGCTGGCGGTCTGCAAGGTGGCGGCGTTCAGCCACTGGCCGTCGGGCAGCAGGACCGAGACCTTGAACAGGATCTCCGCCGTGCCGTCGGGAGCGTCGGCAGTGTCGCCGTTGGGCCGCATGATCTTCAGGCGCACGTCGCGCGCCGCGTCGCCCACCAGCGTGCGCAGCCGCTCGCGCGCGTCCGCCGCCTCGGCCGTCACCGGGCGGTGGCCGACGGTGTCCTTGGCGTCGCGCCAGAACCGGAACTCGCGGCTGCTGGCCGCCTCCAGGATGTCGGTGTGCAGCGCCGCGGGCGCGGTGGAGAGCACGCGGACCGTCGCGGCGACGCGCGCCACCGTGTCGTCCACGCGCATCTGCTGCACGGCGAAGGCGCGCTCGTCCATGTAGGCGTACCAGCTGCCCAGCTTCGCCACGATCACGGCCGCCGCCAGCAGCAGCACCATCTGCGTGAACAGCGTGCGGGGGACGAGAAGGCGCAGGGGGTTAATCACGGCACGTCCCTCACCGCGGCGGTGAAGCAGTAGCCACCGCCCCACACCGTCTTGATCAGGGTGGGGTTGCGCGGGTCGGCCTCCACCTTGCGGCGCAGGCGGCTCACCTGGTTGTCGATGCTGCGGTCGAAGACGTCGGCGCTGCGCCCCTTGGTGAGGTCCAGCAGCTGGTCGCGCGACAGCACGATGCCGGGATGGCGTACGAAGGCCTCCAGCAGCAGGAATTCCGACGTGCTGAGGGAGACGGCGATGCCGTCCGCCCCCATCAGCTCCCGCCGGCCGAGGTCGAGCATCCAGCCGTCGAAGGCCACGCGCGCACTGTCGCCGCGCCGCCGGGTCGAGTCCACCGGCAGGCTGCGGCTGCGGCGCAGCACGGCCTTCACCCGGGCCAGCAGTTCGCGCGGCTCGAAGGGCTTCGTCACATAGTCGTCGGCGCCCATTTCCAGCCCAATGACCCGCTCGGTCGGTTCGCCCAGCGCGGTCAGGAAGATGATGGGCAGGTCGGTGGTCTCGCGCAGGTGGCGGCAGAGGCTCAGCCCGTCCTCCCCCGGCATCATGATGTCCAGAACGACGAGGTCGAGGGCGGCGGTGCGCAGCACGCGCCGTGCGGCCGCCGCATCCTCCGCCGTGGTGGTGCGCAGGCCGTGACGGTCGAGGTAGCGGGCCAGCGTCTCGCGGATGTCGCGGTGGTCGTCGACCAGCAGGACGTGGGCGGAGGTGTCGTCGGTCGTCAGGGGCATGGGGCACCGTCGGGGCTGCGCGGCCCGGTCGCCGACGACTGTGACACGGCCGTCCGGGCCGCCCAAGCACGCGTTTGTACCAAAGTATGTCAGCCCGGCGGCTTTGCGACAGGTCGATACAGAAAAGCTGCCCGGCCGACACACTCTGGCGACATCGGCGGGCGAGAACCGGGGGACGGCTCCGCGTCACCCGACGTTCGTCATGCTTGGCACCGGCGCCGCCGGGACCAAGTTGCTGCCGGGCACGCCGCTTGCCGCGCCGAAACGATGCCCAAACGAGGGAGGAGACAGGATGGTCTGGCTCACCATCAACGGAACCGTGCGCGAGGTGGACGCGGAACCGGAGACCCCGCTGTTGTGGGTCATCCGCGAACAGCTCGGCCTGACCGGCACCAAGTACGGCTGCGGCGTCGGCCAGTGCGGGTCGTGCACCGTGCACATCGACGGCACCGCGGTGCGCTCCTGCACACTGCCCGTCTCCGCCGTCGACGCGGCGCAGAAGATCGTCACCATCGAGGGGCTGTCGCCCGACGGCTCCCACCCCGTGCAGAAGGCCTGGGCGGCGCTGGACGTGCCGCAGTGCGGATACTGTCAGGCCGGCATGATCATGAGCGCCGTGGCGCTGCTGCAGCAGACGCCGAAGCCGACGGACGCCGACATCGACCAGGGCATGACCAACATCTGCCGCTGCGGCACCTACAACCGCGTCCGCGCCGCCGTGAAGCTCGCCGCCGAGGGCGGCGAGACCGGCCGCACCTGAACCGGAGGGAGGGAACGATGAACGCACAGGTCTCGCGCCGCGCCTTCCTCGCCGGCTCCACGGCTGCGGCGGGCGCCTTCACCTTCGGCTTCCACATCCCGTTCGCCGGTGCGGCCGAAGCCGCCGGAGCGGTGCCGGAGGTCAATGCCTGGGTGGTGATCAAGCCGGACGAGACGGTGGTGATCCGCATCGCGCGGTCCGAAATGGGCCAGGGCACGCTGACCGGCCTCGCCCAGCTCGTCGCCGAGGAGCTGGAGTGCGATTGGGCGCGCGTCACCACGGAATACCCCACGCCGGGCCAGAACCTCGCCCGCAAGCGGGTGTGGGGCAACTTCTCCACCGGCGGCAGCCGGGGCATCCGCGAATCGCACGACTACGTCCGCAAGGGCGGTGCCACGGCCCGCGTCATGCTGGTGCAGGCCGCCGCCGACGGGTGGAAGGTGCCTGCGTCCGAATGCCGGGTGGAGAAGGGCGTCATCACCCACGTGCCCACCGGGCGCACCACCACCTACGGCAGGGTGGCCGGGGCGGCGGCGAAGCTGACGCCGCCGGCCGACGTGCCGCTGAAGGATCCCAAGGACTGGACCATCGCCGGCAAGCCGCTGAAGCGGCTGGACACCGCCGAGAAGCTGACCGGCAAGCAGGTCTACGGCCTGGATGTCACGCTGCCCGGCATGCTGAACGCCGCCATCCGCGACTGCCCGGTGTTCGGCGGCACGGTGAAGCGCTTCGACGCGGCGGCGGTCGCGCGCATGCCCGGCGTCAAGAAGGTCGTGCAGGTCGGCGACAGCGCCGTCGCCGTGGTGGCCGACACGTGGTGGCGCGCCAAGACGGCCCTGGACGCGCTCCCGGTCGAGTGGGACGAGGGGCCGAACGCCAAGCTGTCCAGTGCGGAGGTGGCGCAGACGCTGCGCGCCGGGCTGGACGCCGGGGAAGCCTTCGTCGGCAACCAGGCCGGCGACGTCGCGGCGGCGATCAAGGGGGCGGCCAAGGTGGTGGAGGCGGTGTACGGCTATCCCCACCAGAACCACGCCACCATGGAGCCGATGAACGCCACCGCGCTGTTCACCGGCGACCGGTGCGAGGTGTGGACGCCCACGCAGAACGGCGAGGCGGCGCTGGCCGCGACGGCCGAGGCGTCCGGCCTGCCGGCGGCGCAGTGCGAGGTGCACAAGATCCACCTGGGCGGCGGCTTCGGCCGGCGCGGCTCGGTGCACGACTGGGTCCGGCAGGCGGTCGCCATCGCCAGGGAGATGCCCGGCACGCCGGTCAAGCTGATCTGGAGCCGGGAGGAGGACATGCTGCACGGCCGCTTCCACCCGGTGACGCAGGCCAAGCTGACCGGGGCGCTGGACGCGAACGGCAACCTGACCGGGCTGCACCTGCGCATTTCCGGCCAGTCCATCCTCGCCGGCATCTTCCCGCAGAACCTGCAGAACGGGAAGGACATGGCCACCTTCCAGGGCCTGCTGCCCAGCGGCGACGGCACCTTCGGCTACAGCGTGCCGAACCTGCTGGTCGACCACGCCATGCGCAACCCGCCCGTACCGCCCGGCTTCTGGCGCGGGGTGAACCACAACCAGAACGCCATCTACCTGGAATGCTTCATGGATGAACTGGCGCACGCCGCCGGCCAGGACCCGCTGGAATTCCGCCGCAAGATGATGGCGAACCACCCCAAGCATCTGGCGGTGCTGAACGCGGTGGCCGAGAAGGCGGGCTGGGGCACCCCGGCGCCGGCCGGCGTGCACCGCGGCATCGCCCAGCACATGGGCTTCGGCAGCTACGTCGCCGCCGTGGCCGAGGTGTCGGTGAACGAGGGCAAGCTGAAGATCCACCGCATCGTCGCGGCGACCGACCCCGGCCACGCCGTGAACCCGCAGCAGATCGCCGCACAGGTCGAAGGCTCCTTCGCCTATGGGCTGTCGGCCTGCCTGTACGGCGAATGCACGCTGAAGAACGGGCGCATGGAGCAGGAGAACTTCGACAGCTACCCGGTGGTGCGCATGGCGGACATGCCGGCGGTGGAGACCATCGTCATGCCGTCGGGCGGCTTCTGGGGCGGGGTGGGCGAGCCGACCATCGCCGTGGCGGCGCCGGCCGTCCTGAACGCCATCTTCGCCGCGACCGGCACGCGCGTCCGTACGCTGCCGCTGAAGAATGCCGATCTTCGTCGTGCATAGGGCCGCCGTGCATAGCGTGCTGCTCGCCGCCGCGTTGGTCGCCTTGCCGGCGGCTGGCGTGGCGGCGGCGCAGGGCGCTCCGCCGCCGGGGGCGGAGGGCTGTGCCGGCTGCCACCCGACCGCCCCCATGGCGGGCGCGCCGCCGCCGCTGCGCACCGTGCCGCCGGACGACATCGCCGCCGCCATGCTGGCGTTCCGCGGCGGTGCGCGCCCGGCCACCGTCATGGACCGCATCGCCAAGGGGTTTTCCGATGAGGAGATCCGCGCCATCGCCGCCTGGGCCGGCCGCCGTCCGTAGACGGCCCAACCGGCGAACCGTGTTGGGACTGCTGGGTGCGGCGGCGCTGCCGCTGCCGGCGTTCGCGCAAGGACCGGCGCGTGTCGTCGTGGTCGGCGGCGGCTTCGGCGGGGCGACCTGCGCCCGCGCGCTGCACCGTGCCGGGTTGGCGGTCACGCTGGTGGAGGCAAACCCGACCTACGTCGCCTGCCCGCTGAGCAACGCCGTGCTCGCCGGGCTGCGGGATATGGACGCGCAGACCTTCGGCTACGACGCCCTGCGGCGCGACGGGCTGGCGGTGGTGGCGGCGCGCGCCGTCGGCGTCGACCCGCAGGGGCGCACGGTGGCCCTGGCCGATGGCGGGCGGCTGCCCTACGACCGGCTGGTGCTGGCGCCGGGCGTCGACCTGAACTTCGGCGCCGTGCCGGGCTATGACGAGGCGGCGGCGGCGGTGATGCCGCACGCCTGGAAGGCCGGGCCGCAGACGGTCCTGCTGCGCGACCGGCTGCGCGCCATGCCCGACGGCGGCACGGTGGTGATGGCGGTGCCGGCCAACCCCTACCGCTGCCCGCCCGGCCCGTACGAGCGCGCCAGCCTGATCGCGCATTACCTTAAGCACCACAAGCCGCGGTCCAAGCTGATCGTGCTGGACGCCAAGGATACCTTCTCCAAGCAGCGCCTGTTCCAGGCCGCCTGGGCGGAGCTGTACCCGGGACTGATCGAGTGGGTGCCGCAGTCGTCCGGCGGCACGGTGACGGCGGTGGAACCGGCGTCCGGCACGCTGGTCACCGATTTCGATCGCCACGCGGCCGACGTCGCCAACGTGATCCCGCCGCAGCGCGCCGGGGCCATCGCCATGGCGGCCGGGGTGGCCGACCGCAGCGGCTGGTGCCCGATCGACCCGGTCAGCTTCGAATCGCGCCTGCAGCCAAACATCCACGTCATCGGCGACGCCGCCATCGCCGGGGCGATGCCCAAGTCCGCCTTCTCCGCCAACGCACAGGCGCGGGTGTGCGCGGCGGCGGTCGCCGGCCTGCTGCGCGGCGACGCGCCACAACCGCCGAAGCTGATCAACACCTGCTACAGCCTGGTGGCGCCGGACTACGGCATCTCCGTGGCCGGCGTGTACCGCGCGGCGGACGGCCGGCTGGTGGACGTGGAGGGGGCCGGCGGCACCAGCCCGCCGGACGCCGCCCCCGCTGTCCGCGCCCAGGAGGCCGCCTATGCCGAGGCCTGGTTCCGCACGGTGACGGCCGATGTGTTCGGTTAGGGCGCTGTTCGCGCTGGCCGCCCTGCTGGCCGCCCCGGCGCACGCCGCCGAGGTGCCGGCGGTGACCGGCGACGCGATCCCGCAGTCGCTGACCGGCGCTCCCGGCGACCCGGCGCGCGGGCGCGCCATCGTCACCGACCGGCGGCGCGGCCTGTGCCTGCTGTGCCATTCCGGGCCGTTTCCGGAGGAGCGGTTCCAGGGCGACCTCGCCCCCGACCTCGCCGGGGCCGGCGCGCGCTGGACGGAGGGGCAGTTGCGGCTGCGGATCGTGGACGCCCGGCGCTTCAATCCGGACAGCATCATGCCATCCTTTTACCGGTGGGATGGCCTGACGCGGGTCGCCCCCGCCTTCCAGGGCAAGCCGGTGCTGAGCGCCGAAGAGGTCGAGGACGTGGTGGCCTTCCTGGACACGCTGCGCGATTGAGGATCGGAGGACGGATGACCGCACCGCACAGAGACACACTGAGCCGCCGCCGGCTGCTCGCCGCCGGGGCCGGGGCCGCCGTGGTGGCGCTGGTGCGCCCGGCGCTGGCGACGCCGCAGGGCATGGCCGACGCCATCCGTGCCTTCGCCGAGGGGGCGGCGCGGGCGCAGCCCGGCCGCGTGCGGCTGGAACTGCCGGCGCTGGTGGAGAACGGCAACTCCGCACCCCTGACTGTCACCGTGGACAGCCCGATGACGCCGGACGCCTTCGTGCGCCGCATCTCCGTGTTCAACGAAAAGAACCCGCAGCCCAACGTCGCCACCTTCCACCTCGGCCCCCGCTCCGGCCGGGCCTTCGTGTCGACGCGGATGCGGCTGGCGGATTCGCAGACCGTGGTCGCCATCGCCGAACTGAGCGACGGCACCTTCTGGTCGGACAGCGCCGAGGTGATCGTGACGCTGGCCGCCTGCCTGGACGGCTGAACGCAGGTAAAGATAGAGGCAGGTAAGGATAGAGGAGGGACGCCCATGGCCCGCCCGCGCATCAACGTTCCGTCCACCGCCCGGCGCGGCGAGATCGTCGAGATCAAGACGCTGATCGCCCACCCCATGGAGACCGGCTTCCGCCCCGACGAATCCGGCCGGCTGCGCCCGCGCGACATCATCCACACCTTCGTCTGCACCCTGAACGGCGAGGAGGTGTTCCGCGCCGAACTGTTCCCGGCCATCGCCGCCAACCCCTTCATCGCCTTCACCATGGTGGCGACGGAGAGCGGCGATCTGGCCTTCCACTGGACCGACGACCGCGGCGCCACGCAGACCGAAACGGTCCGGATCACCGTGACATGAGGCGGTACGCCCTGACGGCGGCGCTGCTGCTGGCGCTTCCCGCCGCGGCCGGGGAGATCGCGCAGGCCGAGCGGCGCTCCGGCTTCGACTTCATGGGGCCGGACACCCAGGCCCTGCAGCGCGACGACACCGCCAACCCCGGCCTGCTGTGGGTGGACGAGGGGGCGGCGCTGTGGACCCGCAAGGAGGGGGCGGCCGGCCGCGCCTGCGCCGACTGCCACGGCGACGCGGCCGAAAGCATGCGCGGCGTCGGCGCGCGCTACCCGGCGTACGACGCCGGCCTCGGCCGGCCGCTGGACCTGGAGCAGCGCATCAACCGCTGCCGGGAAACGCACCAGCACTCGCCGCCTCTGGCTTACGAGAGCCGGGAACTGCTGGCGCTGACCGCCTTCGTCGCCCACCAGTCGCGCGGGCTGCCCGTGGCGCCGGACCCGGACCCGCGCATGGAACCGTTCCGCCAGAACGGCCGGCAGCTCTTCCACCGCCGCGAGGGGCAGCTGGATCTGGCCTGCAGCCAGTGCCACGACGACCATTGGGGCCGCCGCCTCGCCGGGAATCCCATCCCGCAGGGGCATCCGACCGCCTACCCGCTGTACCGGCTGGAGTGGCAGGGGCTGGGCTCGCTGCAGCGGCGGTTCCGGAACTGCCAGACGGCGACGCGGGCGGAGCCCTACGCCTACGGCTCGGCCGAGTACGTGGATCTGGCGGCCTACCTGATGGAACGCGCGCGTGGGCTGCCGGTGGAGACGCCCGGCGTGCGTCCGTGAGCGGCGTCGCGGAGGGCGCATGCCCTTCCGGGCGGGCACGGGCGGGATAGGAACGCAGAATTCATTTTGGCACGTAAGGTTTGGGTGGCAAGCTTGGCCCCAGCGCCGCTCCAGCGCCGCGCACGGGGCAGCCATGGGAGCTTGGACACTCAACCTCTTCGGCGGGTTCGACCTGCGCACGCCGGCGGGCACGCCGTGCCCGCTGTCCGTCCGGAAGGCCATGGGCCTGCTGGCGTATCTGGCGCTGCGTCCGGACCGGGCGCAGTCGCGCGAGGCGCTGGCCGGCCTGCTGTGGGGCGACAGCCCCGACGCCCAGGCGCGCAGCAGCCTGCGGCAGGTGATCGCCACCCTGCGCCGGGCCTTCCCCGACGGGGACGCGCCGGTCCTGCTGCTGGACGGGGAACGGGTGGCGCTGGTCCCCGGCGCCCTGGAAACCGACGTGGCGGCCTTCGAGCACGACATCGCCGAGGGCACGCCGGACGCCCTGGACCGCGCCGTGGCACTCTACCGGGGAGAGCTGTTCGAAGGTCTGTCCCTGCACGCCGACGCCTTCGAGGAATGGCTGACCGTGGAACGGCAGCGCCTGCGCGAAACGGCGCTGGGCGCCATGACGCGGCGGCTCGACCAGACGCTGGCGGCGGGCGCCACGGAGGCCGGCGTGCGCACCGCGCTGCGCCTGCTGGCGCTGGATCCCCTTCAGGAAGCGGCGCACCGCGCGCTGATGCGGCTCTACGCCCGCCAGGGGCGGCACACGGTGGCGCTGAAGCAGTACCAGATCTGCCGCGCCCTGCTGGAGCAGGAACTCGGCGTCCCGCCGGAGCCGGAAACCGAGCGCCTGTACCGCGCCATCCGCGAGCGCCGCCACGGCGGCGGCCGGGTGGAGGATTCGTCCCCCGCCGGCCCGACTCCGCCCGACATGCCGCCGCCCGACATGCCGGCACCCGACATGACGGCGCCGGAGGACGCGCCCGGCGCCTCTCCGGCCATGGAGGAGGTTTCCGGTCCGGAGATGCGGCACGGAACCATCCTCTGCGTGTCGCTGGCCGGGATGGAACAGGCCGGTGCCGCCCTCGATCCGGAGGAGGCGCACGCCTTCACCACCCGGCTGTTCGACCGCATCGGCGGCATCGTCGCCGACTATGGCGGGGAAACGCTGCGACACGCCGGGGACACGGCGCTGGCCGCCTTCGGCGTGCGGCGGGCCTTCGGCGACGAGCCCTGGCGCGCGGTGCGCGCCGCCATGGAGATCCACGGGGAACTGCGCGGCGCGGCCGGGGAGCAGCCGGTAACCGCGCGGGCCGGGGTCGCCTGCGGCATGGTCGTGGTGGACGCGGCCGGCGGTCCGGCCGTCACCGGCCGGGCCATGCACGACGCGCCGCGCCTCGCCGCGCTGGCCGCACCCGGCGAAACGCTGGTCTGCGACGGGGTGCGCGGGGCCCTGGGCGCGCGGATCGCGCTGGCGGCGGCAGACCCGGCGGCGGACGGGCGCCCCTGCTGGCGCCTGACCGGGCTGCACAGCGTGGACGTGGTCCTGCCGCAGCGTCCCCTGGTCGGGCGGCAGGCGGAGTTGCGGCAGTTCGGCGCCGCGCTGGCCGCGTGCCGGGAGACCGGCGGCGGCACCACGATCCACCTGCGCGGCGAGCCCGGCATCGGCAAGAGCCGCCTCGTCGAGGAATTCCGGCGCGTCGCGGAATCGCAGGGCATGCGCTGCGCCGCCGGGGCGGTGGTGGGCGTCGGCGTCGGACGCGGACAGGACGCCTTGCGGGCGTTGATGCGCAGCCTCGCCGGGCCGCCGGCCGACCTCGACCGGCTGTTCCTCGAAGGGCGCCTGCCGGAGGGGGCACGGCTGCACCTGCCGCCGCTGATCGACCAGCCGCAGCCGCCGGAGCTGCGACGGATGTACGAGGCGCTGGATCATCCCGCGCGCGACCGCGGCCGGCGCGACGCCATCGGCGACCTCGTGCGTGCGCGCAGCGCCGGGCAGCCGCTGCTGCTGATCGTCGAGGACGTCCACTGGGCGGACGCGCAGACCCTGTCCTATCTGGCGATGCTGGCGGGGATCGTGGCCGACTGTCCGGCCGTGCTGACGCTCACCACCCGCGCGCAGGGCGACCCCCTGGGGGCGGAGTGGCGCGCCAGCGTGGCCGGCGGACCGGTGCTGACGCTCGACCTGGCGCCGCTGCGCCGGGCCGAGGCGCTGGCGCTTGCCGGCCTTTACGCCGACGCGGGCGACCCGCACGCGGAGCGGTGCGTGGCGCGGGCCGGCGGCAACCCGCTGTTCCTGGAACAGCTGCTGCGCGGCCGCGAGGACGGTGCGGCGGTGCCCGGCACCATCCACGGCATCGTGCTGGCCCGCACCGACGCGCTGGCGCCGCGCGACCGGCGGGCGCTGCAGGCGGCGTCCGTCCTGGGCCAGCGCTTCGCGCCGGACGCGTTGCGGCACCTGATCGGCGACCCCGGCTACGGCTGCGCGCCGCTGGTGGAGCAGGCGCTCGTCCGGCCCGACGAGGACGAGTTCCTGTTCGCCCACGCCCTGGTGCAGGAGGCGGTGTACGGCGCCCTGCTGCGCTCGCAGCGCACGGACCTGCATCGGAAGGCGGCCGGCTGGTACGCCGCGCGCGACCTGGTGCGCCACGCCGAACACCTGGACCGGGCCGAGGACCCGGCCGCCGCCGGCGCCTATCGGCGGGCGGCGGAGGCCTGCGCCGCCGACTTCCGCTTCGAACGCGCCCTGGGGCTGGCGGAGCGTGGCCTGGAACTGGCCGCCGCCCCGCCGGAACGCTTCGCGCTGGCCTGCCTGCGCGCCGAACTGCTGGAGTCGCTGGGCGAGGTGCTCCGGGCGGTGGAGGCCTTCGCCGAGGCCCGCGCCGTGGCGACCGACGACGCCGGGCGCTCCCGCGCCGGCCTGGGGCTGGCGGCGGCCAAGCGGGTGACCGAGGACCTGGACGGCGCCATGGCGGCGCTGGCCGAAGCGGAGGCGGCGGCGATCCGCGCCGGGCTGCCGGCCGACCGCGCGCGCATCCACCACATGCGCGGCAACCTCTGCTTCCCGCGCGGCGACCTGGAGGGCTGCCTGCGCGAGCACCGGGCGGCCCTGGAATGGGCCCGGCAGGCGGGTGCCGCCGACCTGGAAACGGCGGCGCTCGGCGGGCTGGGCGATGCGCACTACGCGCACGGCCGCATGGTGACGGCGCACGAGCACTTCGCCCGCTGCGTCGCCCTGGCGCGGGAGCAGGGGCTGCGCCGGGTGGAGGTGTCGAACCTCTACATGGTCGCGATCACCCGCCTGTACCTGAACGACGTGCGCGGCGCCGCCGAGGATGCCCGCGCCGGGGCGCGGGCGGCGCAGGCCATCGGGCACCGCCGGGCGGAGCTGCTGTCCCACATCTGCGCCTACGAGATCCTGTACGAACTGGGCGACACGGCGGCCGGCCGCGACCATCTGGCCCGCGCGCGGGCGCTGACGCAGCAGCTGGGGGCGCGGCGGTTCGAAGCGGAGCACCTGCTGTTCGACGCGCGCCTGGAACGCGACGCCGGCGACCACGAGGCGGCCTGCGCCCTGCTGCACCGGGCCCTGGCGATCGCCCGGGACACCGGGCCGGGCTACATCGGCCCGTCGATCCTGGCGGAACTGGCCGTATGCGGCGGCGACCCGGCGGCCCGCCGCGCGGCGCTGGACGAGGGGGAGGGGCTGCTGGCGGACGGCAGCGTCGGCCACAACCACCTGCAGTTCTACCGCGACGCCGTCGACACCGCGCTGGATCTGGGGGACTGGGCGCTGGCCGAGCGCTATGCCGCCGCGCTGGAGGACTACGGGGGCGGCGAGCGGCTGCCGTGGTGCATGCTGTTCGCGGCGCGCGGCCGGGCGCTCGCCGCCTGGGGGCGCGGCCAGCGCGACGCGCAAACGCGCGCGGCACTCCTGGACGCGCTGGAGGAGTGCCGGCGCGCGGGCTTCGTGCCGCCCGTGGAGCGGCTGGAGGCGGCGCTGCGCGGCTGAGAGCCGGCGCTCAGGGGTGGGCGTGGTACAGCAGCGCCTCCCCCGTGTGGCGGATCATCGGGTGCGGAACCACGGCGCGGCGGTCGACCACGGCGAAGCCATGGTTCTGGAAGAGACGGCGCGAGGCCGTGTTGGCGGCGAAGACGATCGCGCTCATGCCGTCCAGCGCCTCCGCGCGCATCCGTTCGCGGGCGACGGCCAGCAGCCGGGTGGCGATCCCATGGCGGCGGTATCCGTCCGCCACGGCGATGTCGGCGATGTACAGGCTGCCGGGGACTTCGAGTTCCGCGTAGGGGCGCAGGATGGGGTCGGCCTCCTCGTCGGCCTCCGCTTCCCGGCGCGGCGGCATGGCGAAGGCGAGCATCAGGCCGACGACCGCGCCGTCGTGTTCGGCCAGCACGGCGTTCTGATGGCTGAACGCGACACTGTCGCGGGCGTAGCGGCGCGCGCCCACGTCCAGCAGATCCTCGCCCGGCTGCGCGAGCGTGCTCCAGATGTAGTCGGCCACGCCGTCCGCGGCGATGCGCACCAGTTCGGCGATGCGGCGGCTGTCGCCGCGCCGCGCCGGGCGGATGAGGACGCCGGTGGCGGCGATGGTGGCGGGAACGGTCACGGTCGGCATGGCGGCGGCTCCGGTCGGCGGTTGCGATGCCCCTTTTTTGCCGGCGGTCCGTCAGCCGGGCGTGCGCGCGGCCGTGAAGCGGGCGTGAAATCGCGCGATCACGGCCGGAAAATGCGTTTTCACGCTTCGCCCCCGGCCGCTTTCACGCCCGCATCACGCGGCATCGCCAGAAAGACGCCAACCGCAACGTCTTTCAGGGAGAGAAGATCATGACGCTGCACGACACCCGCGGGCTGGCCGTTTCCACCCGCAGCCGCACCGCGCTCGACCGCTACGATGCCGCCGTCGAACTGCTGAACGGGTACTACATCGACTTCGTCGCCGCCATCGACGAGGCGCTGGCGGAGGATCCGGACTTCGTGATGGGGCACTGCTTCAAGGCGGCGGTCTACGCCGGCTGCAACGAGGCGACGGTCCTGCCCGAGCTGCGCCGCAGCGTCGAGGCGGCCGAGGCGCTGGCCGGCCGCGCCAACGACCGCGAACGCGCGCACATCGCCGCCGCCCGCGCCTGGATGGAGGGCAACCTCGAACGCTCCGCCGCGCTGTACGGCCGGATCACGCAGGAGCACCCGCGCGACATCCTGGCGCTGCAGATCGGGTACCAGGCCGACTTCTTCCTGGGCGAATCGCGCATGCTGCGTGATCGCGTGGCGCAGGTGCTGCCGCACTGGGACGAGGGGGTGCCGGGCTACGGCTACGTGCTCGGCATGCACGCCTTCGGGCTGGAGCAGATGAACCTGTACGGCCGTGCGGAGGAGGCCGGCCTGCGGGCGCTGTCGCTCAACCACCGGGACCCGTGGGCGATCCACGCCGTGGCGCACGTGCTGGAGATGCAGGGCCGGGTGGACGACGGCGTCGCGTTCCTGAACGCGCGGCGCGCGGATTGGTCGGACAACAACGCGCTGGCGCTCCACAACTGGTGGCACTTGGCGCTGTACCACCTGGAACAGGGCGAGACGGAGCGGGTGCTGGCGCTCTACGACGCGCACGTGCGGCCGAACCCGGCGTCGACGGCGCTGGAACTGGTGGACGCCGCGGCCATGCTCTGGCGCCTGCACCTGCGCGGCGTCGACGTGGGCGGACGCTGGGGTGCCGTAGCCGACGGATGGGAGCGGGCGGCCTGCGACGGCTTCTACGCCTTCAACGACGTTCACGCCATGATGGCCCTGGTGGCCGACGGCCGCACGGCGGCGGCGGACCGCGTCCTCGCCGTGCAGGAGGCGACCGCCCGGCGCGACCAGGGCACCGCGGCCATGTCGGCGCGCGAGGTCGGCGTGCCGGTGTGCCGGGCCTTGCGGGCGTTCGGCCGGGGCGACTACCGCACGGCGGCGGATCTGCTGTACGCGGTGCGCACACGCGCCCACCGCTTCGGCGGCAGCCACGCCCAGCGCGACATCATCGACCTGACCCTGGCCGAGGCGGCCATCCGCGGCGGCGACGCGCCGCTGGCCCGCGCGCTGGTCGCCGAACGCAACGACCTGAAGCCCCACAGCCCGGCCAACTGCACGCTGACGGCGCGGGCCGTGGCGATGGCGGACCGCCACGGCTCCGCCGACCGTTCCGGGACGGCGCCGCACGTGGACGTCCTCGTGCTGGAAGGCTGACGCCGCGGGTCCGGGGACGGGGACGCCCGTCCCCGGACCGTGCGGGCCGCACCTCTCCTCATCCCGGCCCGGCGCCGGCCTGGTCCGAGGCGGAATCGAAGAAGCGGATGTCGTCGGCGATGGATCCAGGCCGAAATTTGGGTAACCTGTGGTTGCCTCGTTTCCCGCGCCCCCTCCCGCCAATCCCAGGACCACCCGTGACCCCGTTTACAGACCTTCTCGCCCGGCTTGCCCCGGACGCCGCCGCGCAACACATCGACCTGCCGGAGGACTGGCTCCAGGGCCGCACGACCTATGGCGGGCTGACCGCCGCGCTGTGCCTGCAAAGCGTCCTCAACACCGTGCCGGACCTGCCGCCGCTGCGCTCGGCCCAGTTCGCCTTCCTCGGGCCGGCCACGGGCCGCCTCTCGTTGCGGCCGCAAACGCTCCGCCAGGGCAAGTCCGCCACCTTCGTCGCGGTGGACGCGGAGGGCGAGGCGGGCGTCGCGGCGCGCGCCATGCTGTGCTTCGCCGCGGCCCGGCCATCGCAGTTCGACCACCGGGACGTCACGCCGCCGGACGCGTCCCATTGGGACGCCTGTCCCGACTTCTTCGGCACCGCGGCCCGTCCGAACTTCACACGCCATTTCGAGACGCGTCTGGCCGACATGTCCGGACAGCGGGGCGGCTCCCCCGCCCTGACGGTGTGGGCCCGGCATGTCGACGGCAAGGCGGGCGGCGCGTTTGCGGCTCTGGCCGCGCTGGGCGACACCTTGCCGCCGCCGGCGCTGGCGGTCGCCGCCACGCGTTTCCCGATCAGCACCATGACCTGGTCCTTCGACGTGCTCGACGACGCGCCGGACAGCGCGTCGGGCTGGTGGCTCCTGCACAGCAAGGCGGAAAGCATCGTGCACGGGTATTCGTCGCAGATCATGACCCTGTGGAACGACATCGGCCAGCCGGTCCTCCGCGGCCGGCAGACCGTCGCCATCTTCGACGCCAAGCCGGCCGCCGGGTAAGATTTGACAGAAGCGCCGCTCCCTGGTACCAACCGCGCCCCGCGGTTTGCTGCCGTAGCTCAGTGGTAGAGCACTCCCTTGGTAAGGGAGAGGTCGAGAGTTCAATCCTCTCTGGCAGCACCACGGCGGGGCCGTAGCTCAGCTGGGAGAGCGTCGCAATGGCATTGCGAAGGTCAGGGGTTCGATCCCCCTCGGCTCCACCATTTTTTGGACGTTTCTGTACTTGCGCCTGCGGCCAAGCTTCCGTATAAGGCGCGCTCTATTGCGCGGGTGTAGCTCAGTTGGTTAGAGCGCCGGCCTGTCACGCCGGAGGCCGCGGGTTCAAGTCCCGTCACTCGCGCCATTTTCCGCGGGCGTAGCTCAGGGGTAGAGCACAACCTTGCCAAGGTTGGGGTCGAGGGTTCGAATCCCTTCGCCCGCTCCAGTTTGGAATGTCGAGGTCCTGTAGCTCAGCGGGAGAGCACCACGTTGACATCGTGGGGGTCGCTGGTTCAATCCCAGCCGGGACCACCATTCCCCGCATCGGAACGAACGCCGGATGGGGCGTTCCCAAGCTCCCTGCCGTGCCAGGCCGAGCACGCAAGGGAGGCAGCCCTGAAACACTCAGGGCTGCCGTGGAGTGAATGCACCCAGTTCCTAAAACACACACGCCGATGACAAGAACGTTCTTTTGCGAGCGACTGTTCCTCGCATCGTCCGTTTGACCGGCTCACTGCCGCTCGATCTATGAATGGCGGTTTGGCGTCTTGCGCATGGACGCCCTGTTCATGAGGCGCCGAAGCGCCCGGCGGGCTCCTTCTTGAGGGCGCGCCCCTCCTCCCGCTTCTATCCGTCGCTTCGGCTGGAGAGCCTGGAGCCAGGAAAATCAAGGTGCCCGCCCTTCCTCTCCCGCATCGGGAGCCGCCGCCGCGAGAGCCATGGGCGCCGAAACCGCGGGTAACGCTTCGGCCGGAGCGCGTTATTTTGAAAGTGAACTCGGAAATAAAAATTCAGCATTAAAAGAAATCATTTCACGAAAAATATGCCATCCGAATGGGTTTATCCATACGCACGGTATAGGCGCGGAATAACACGGAGGCCTGTCCGTTCACGCTAGTCCAGGCGCGCACCTCGTGTGCCGCATCAGACTCCGTACCCTCCAGGAAAATGGTCGGAGTCGTCTCTCAATGAAATGCGGAGGAAGAGACATGTCTTGCGAAACTTTTGCTGCTTTGGTCGAGCTGACGGATGGCGATCTGGACCTCGTCACCGGTGGCGCGCTTCTCAACGTCAGCCGCAACAACGTCGACATCATCGAAAACTCCCTGAACAACAACAAGGTGTTTGCCGATGTCGACGTCAACGTCCTCGGCCGGCAGACCGACGTGAACCTCGTCCGGCAGTAGGGACAAACGGGCGGCGTCCTTTCCGTTGGCGATCCAACGGGCGGGGCGCCGTCCCGCAGCCGGAGCCGGGGCGGACCGCCCCGGCTCCGGCATGTCCCCTTCGAGTCGCCGTTCGAACATCGAGGCGCGCCGTGGCATCCAGGCCGTCGCTTTTCCGGCACGAAGCGCTCGCGTTCCAGCAGCAGCAGAGACGGTGGGGTGAGGTCGTTCTGCTGCAGCCCCTGCCGGTAACGGTGATGGCGTGGTTCGTCACCGTTTCCATGGTCCTCATCCTGATCGTCCTGTCCGTGGCGCAGTACGCGCGGAAGGAGACGGTGCGCGGCTACCTGACGCCGACCGCCGGCACCGCGAAGATCTTCCCGCCCCGTCCCGGCACCGTCCGGGCCGTCCACGTGACGGAAGGGCAGCCGGTCCGGGAAGGCCAGCCGCTGCTGACCATCGCCACCGACCAGATCGCGGCCGACGGCAAGGACGTCGATGCCGCCATCATGGAGACGCTGACGCACCAGCGGGGTCTGCTCGCCCGGCAGATCGCCGCCCAGGAGGAGCGGACGGCATCCGAACGCAACCGCCTCGTGGCGCTGATCGGCGGCCTTGAAGCCGAGAGCGCGCACCTGCGGGACCAGATCGCGATCCAGGAGGAGCGCATCCGGATCTCCGAGGATCTGGTGCAGGCCGCCGCCCGCCTCAGCGCGCGCGGCAACATGCCGGAAAGCGAGTACCGCGAGCGCCAGGAGAGCAACCTCCAGCAGAAGCTGGCCCTGAGCATCCTCGGCCAGCGGCTGGCCGAGCACTGGAACCGCCTGACGGAAACCCGCTACACGCTGGAGCAATTGCCGGTGGTCATGGCGGAGCGGATCCAGGACCTGCGCAACGAACTGTCGCAGGCCGAGCAGCGCATCGCCGAGATCAACGGCCGCCGGGCCTATGTCCTGCAAGCACCCAACGCCGGCCGGGTCGCCACGCTCCAGGCCACCGCCGGGCGGACGGCGGATCCCCGTGGAGCGCGACAACGAACGTGAAGTGCCAGCGTCATAGAAGGTGAAGTGTGGGGCCGACCGGAGGGCGGGCGAAGCCCGGCCGTAGGGCGGCCCCACACTGGCGCGGGCCGAAGCCCTCGCCAGCG
>Ga0196970_1000212_pt1 | contig 85424 bp, 73 predicted proteins | sample S1v_513CmetaG_FD_148672 | JGI IMG/M metagenome (GOLD analysis project Ga0196970, IMG submission 148672) | Soil microbial communities from Anza Borrego desert, Southern California, United States - S1+v_5-13C | ecosystem: Environmental > Terrestrial > Soil > Desert | place: USA: California...
ACGACTCGGTTGGCCGCGTCGCCGATGGCTCGGCCCTGGTACACAAGGCCGGCGCCACGATGGGCGAAATCGTCGCCTCGGTGCAGCGCGTGACCGACATCATGGCCGAGATTTCCGCGGCCTCGCAGGAACAGTCGGCCGGCATCGAGCAGGTCAACCAGACCGTGACGCAGATGGACGAGACCACCCAGCAGAACGCCGCGCTGGTCGAGGAAGCCACCGCCGCCGCGCGTGCGATGGAAGAACAGGCCGGGCAGCTGTCCGATGCGGTCTCGATCTTCAAGACCGGGCAGAGCGCGCCAGTGTCGGCCGCGGTGGTCCCGCTGCGGATGGCCGTCAAGCCGGCGGCCAGCGCGCCGCGCGCGCCTGCCGCGCGCAAGCCGGTTGCCTTCGCCGCTGCCGTCGCCAACGAGTCGGACTGGCAGGAGTTCTGATGCCACCGGGTGCCGGTCTTTGCCGGCACCCTTCCCCACCGCGAGGCATGGAGGCTTTCGCGCAACGAGCTTTCGGAACCCTCATCCATGAAAACCCTTTCGCGCCTGTCAATCGGCCTGCGCCTTTCGCTCCTGGTCACCCTGGCGGTGGCCTTCGTGCTTTCCGTCCTGACCTGGCGTGTCTACCAGCAGTCCGCTGCTGCATACGAGACCAAAAGCAGCCAGGGTCTGGCCACGGCAACCCACGTCATGCAGGACACCATTGCCCTGTATGACCGTGCGCTCACCGAAGATACCGAACGGCTGAGCGGCAGCTTCCTGGCCGTGCTGCCCGCGGGCGATGTGGGCCACGCACGCGGCAAACCGCTCAAGCGTGGTCAATTCCAGGTGCCCAACCTGAGCTTCGGCGGCAAGCCGCTGCCGGCCAACGATGCCCTCGTTGACCGCTTCACCCACCACACCGGCGCGGTGGCCTCGATCTTCTCGCGCGTCGGCGACGACTTCGTGCGCATCTCCACCTCGGTCACCAATGACAAGGGCGAGCGCGTTGTCGGCACCGCGCTGGATCACAAGAACGCGGCCTATGCGCTGATGCTGGAAGGCAAGCCCTACACCGGCCGTGCCAAGCTGTTCGGCAGCGACTACATGACCCAGTACGTGCCGCTGCTGGATCGCGACGGCAAGGTCGTCGGCATTTCCTTCGTCGGCGTCAACTACAGCGATGGCCTGGCCGGGCTGAAGGAGCGGATGCGTCAGCTGAAGATCGGGCAGGACGGTTACTTCTTCGTCGTTGACGCCGCCGAGGGCGACGCCCACGGCAAGCTGGTGGTGCACCCGGCCAGCGAAGGCGGCGATGCGGCCGCCCTGATTGCCGAGGCCGACCGCCCCGCTTTCGCGCAGTTGCTGGCAGATGGCGCCAACGAGCGCACGGCGATCCTGCGCGTAGCCCCCGGCGTGGGAGCCGAAGCGATGCCCGCCACACTCAGCGTCGAGCATTTCGCGCCGTGGAAGTGGACGCTGGTTGGCGTGGAGCCGCGCACCGCACTGGCCGCCACGCTGCGCAAGATGATGACGGCGATGATCGTGCTGTCGGCCCTGGCCATCGTGCTGCTTGGCGTGCTGGTGTTCGTCGCGGTCCGGCGCATGGTCAGCCGCCCGCTGGCCAGCGCCTGCGGCATTGCCCAGGACATCGCGGCCGGCAAGCTCGATGGGCACATCGCGGTGGAACGCCAGGACGAGGTGGGCGCCTTGATGGGCGCGATGCTGCGCATGCAGGGCGACCTGCGCGCGCGCATCGAGCGCGACGAAGCCATCGCCGCGGAGAACCTGCGCGTGCGCATTGCGCTGGACAGCGCCTCCACCGGCACGCTGATCACCGATCCGGACTTGAACGTCATCTACGCCAGCCCGGCGCTGCGCGACCTGCTCAATGGCTATGCCGCGCAGATCACCACCGCGCTGCCGGGCATCGATGCCGACCGCCCCCTGGTCGGCCAGCACGTCTCGGTGCTGGAGCAGCGTGGCCAGGACACGGGTGAGCTGGTCGCGCAGTTGCAGCGCGAGGGCAGCCTGCGCCGCCAGGTGCATTTTGGCGAGGTCTGCTTCGACCAGAACATTTCCTTGGTGCGCGATGCGAACGGCCAGATGCTGGGCACCGTGTACGAATGGCGCGACCGCACCACCGAGGCCAAGGTCGAGGCCGAAGTGGCGCGCATCGTGCAGGCCGCGGTGGACGGCGACCTGTCCGGGCGCGTGCAGACCGAAGGCCGGCAGGGCTTCTATCTGCTGCTGGCACGGCAGCTCAATGGCTTGCTCGACGCCAATGCCAGCAGCATCCAGCAGATTTCCGGCGTGCTCAATGCGCTGGCCCAGGGCGACCTGACCGCGCGCATGGATGGCGAATTCCACGGCGTGTTCGCGCAGATGCGCGATGACGCCAATGCCACCGTGGCGCAGCTGACCGATATCGTCGGCCGCATCCAGGCCGCCAGCGGCAGCATCAACCTGGCTGCTGGCGAGATTGCTTCGGGCAACAGCGACCTGTCGCGCCGTACCGAGCAGCAGGCCGCCAACCTGGAAGAGACCGCCGCGTCGATGGAGGAACTGACCTCTACCGTCAAGCAGAATGCCGAACACGCTCGCCAGGCCAATCAGCTGGCGCAGGGCGCGGCTTCGGTGGCCTCGCAGGGCGGTGAAGTGGTGAGCCAGGTCGTCACCACGATGGGCGATATCGAGAAGTCCTCGAAGAAGATCGCCGAGATCATCGCGGTGATCGACGGCATTGCCTTCCAGACCAATATTCTTGCGCTCAATGCCGCGGTCGAGGCGGCGCGTGCCGGCGAACAGGGCCGCGGCTTTGCGGTGGTGGCAAGCGAAGTGCGCACCCTGGCCCAGCGTTCGGCCAATGCGGCCAAGGAAATCAAGGGCCTGATTGACGATTCGGTTGGCCGCGTCGCCGATGGCTCCGCACTGGTCCACAAGGCCGGCGCCACCATGGGCGAAATCGTCGCCTCGGTGCAGCGCGTGACCGACATCATGGCCGAGATCTCCGCGGCCTCGCAGGAACAGTCGGCCGGTATCGAGCAGGTCAACCAGACCATCACCCAGATGGACGAGACCACCCAGCAGAACGCCGCGCTGGTCGAGGAAGCCACCGCCGCCGCGCGTGCGATGGAAGAACAGGCCGGGCAGCTGTCCGATGCCGTGTCGATCTTCCGGACCACGGCCAGCCCCCCGGCGGCCGCCACGGTACTGCCACTGCGCGCGGCCGCGTCGGCGACGACCCAGGCGCAGCGCGAGCGCCACTCCGGCCAGCGCAAGGCGCCGTACTGAAGACGGCGCCGGGCCAATCGTTCCCATGAACGGTTGGCCCGGCGTGGCGTGGGCCACTCAATTCGGGACAACCAGGGCCGCTATCGACAACAGCAGTCCTAAATGTTCCGAGTCACGCCCATGAAAGCAAATGCCGTCCTCGCCAATGCCATGGCGAACATGCCGCTCAAGCGCAAGTTCCTGCTCCAGACCCTGATGGTCGCGCTGGGCATCATCGCGCTGGCAGTCGTCGCCGCGCGCATCCAGTACCTGGACCTGACCCACACCCGCCAGGCAGCGCTGAAGTCGCAGACCAGCATGGCCCTGGCAGTGGTGGAGTCCTACGCCGAGCGCGCAGGCAAGGGCGAGCTGACCCTGGCCGAGGCCCAGCGCCAGGCGCTGGCAACCTTGGCGACGCTGCAGGCGAACAAGGGCGTGGACTACTTCTATGTCACCGACCAGAAGCCGGTGATGCTGATGCATCCCAGCCGGCCGGACCTGATCGGCAAGCCGCTGAACGACGTGCTCAGCCCCGATGGCAAGCGCATCTTCCCCGAGTTCGTGCGCGTGGCGCAGGCCGGTGGCGGTTATGTCGAATACCAGTGGGCCAAGCCGGGGCAGAAGGACCCGGTCACCAAGACTTCCTACAACACCTTGTTCGCGCCCTGGGGCTGGGTGATCGGCACCGGCGTCTACCTCGACGATACCCAGGCGCAGGCGCTGGCCTTCACCGGCATCATGGCCGTGGCGGGCGGCGTGCTGGTGCTGCTCAACCTGGCCGTGGGCTGGCTGATCGGCAACTCCGTGCTGCGGCCGGTGAGCCGTGCCCTGGCCGTGCTCAAGGGCGTGTCCCAGGGTGACCTGCATGTGCATGTCGGCCATCGCGGCCGCGACGAGGTCGGGCAGATGCTGCAGGCCATGGATGAAATGCAGGTGCGGCTGCGGCGGGTGATCGAGGCCCAGCACGAAATGGGCCGCCAGCACGAGGCTGGCATCATCAGCTATCGCATCCCCAGCGCCGAGTTTGCCGGCGAGTTCGCCACCATGGTCGAGGGCACCAATACACTGGTCGCCAACCATATCGGGGTGAAGATGCGCGTGGTCGAGCTGGCCAAGCGTTATGCCGAAGGCGACCTGTCGCAGGAAATGGAGCCGCTGCCGGGCGAGAAGGCGGTGATCACCGCTGCCATCAACGGCGTGCGCCACAGCCTGCATTCGATCAACGACGAGATCAAGCGCCTGGCCCAGGCCGCGGCGGCCGGCGACTTCTCGGTGCGTGGCGACCAGGCGGCGTTCCGCTTCGACTTCGCCACGATGATCGGCGACCTCAACTCGATGATGGCGGTCAGCGACGCCAACCTCGGCCGGCTCTCCGCCCTGCTCCGCGCCATCGCCCAGGGCGACCTGACCGCGCGCATGCAGGGCGAATTCCATGGCGTGTTCGCGCAGATGCGTGATGATGCCGACGCCACGGTGGCGCAGCTGACCAGCATCGTCAGTCGCATCCAGGCCGCGAGTGACAGCATCAACCTGGCTGCCGGCGAGATTGCCTCGGGCAACAGCGACCTGTCGCGCCGCACCGAGCAGCAGGCCGCCAATCTGGAAGAGACCGCCGCGTCGATGGAGGAACTGACCTCCACCGTCAAGCAGAACGCCGAACACGCCCGCCAGGCCAACCAGCTCGCCATCGGCGCCGCTGCGGTCGCCTCGCAGGGTGGCGAGGTGGTCAGTCAGGTCGTCACCACGATGGGCGATATCGAAGCCTCGTCCAAGCGCATCGCCGAAATCATCTCGGTCATTGACGGCATCGCCTTCCAGACCAACATCCTCGCGCTCAATGCCGCGGTCGAAGCCGCACGTGCCGGCGAACAGGGCCGCGGCTTTGCCGTGGTTGCCTCGGAAGTGCGCACCCTGGCCCAGCGCTCGGCCAATGCGGCCAAGGAGATCAAGGGTCTGATTGACGACTCGGTTGGCCGCGTCGCCGATGGCTCGGCCCTGGTACACAAGGCCGGCGCCACGATGGGCGAAATCGTCGCCTCGGTGCAGCGCGTGACCGACATCATGGCCGAGATCTCGGCGGCCTCGCAGGAACAGTCGGCCGGCATCGAGCAGGTCAACCAAACCGTGACGCAGATGGACGAGACCACTCAGCAGAATGCCGCGCTGGTCGAGGAAGCCACCGCGTCGGCGCGCTCGCTGGAAGAACAGGCCGGCGAATTGCGCGAGGCGGTGTCGCTGTTCCGCCTGGCGCAGGAAGCGCAGGCACCCGCGCTGCGACGGGCGCGCCACGGCCGGGCTGCGGCGTAGGGCCGGCGGCCGCGGGTCCGCACTCGGGGCGGACCCACCTGCGCGCTCACGTCGAGCGATGCCGGAATGCGAACTCCATCACGCACGGAACGCCGTTTACCCTACACTTCCGCGCCGCCCGGCCGATAGGGAGGCAAGGCCGGGGACTGTTTCCGCGGCTGATCGCACGACTGCAACGAAGGGCCCCATGCTCCCAGGCGACATCCGCGACGCGCAGAAACTGCATCCAGAGCCGGAGGAAGGGGACGACCGCTATCTCGTCCGCAACCCGCGCCAGGTGCGGGGGCTGCTGCGGGCATTGATCGACCAGCGTTCGCTGGTCAGTGCCCATATCGGCGGGCGCGATCAGTCCTTCCCCAGCGCGGTGCTGGAAGTGGACGAGGACGAGGGCTGGCTGCTGCTGGACGCCAGCCCCAACGAGACTTCAAACCGGGCTGCCGCGGCAGCCACGCATCTGCTGTGTTTCGCGCAGCTGGAGAAGGTGCGCATCCGCTTCCGGCTGGACAACGTGGAGCGGATCGAGCACGAAGGCCATGCCGCATTCCGGGCCTCGTTGCCAGGCACGATCTACCACCTGCAGCGGCGCGAGTATTACCGGCTGGAAACGCCGATCACCGATTCGCCGACGTGCGTGATCACGCTGGACGCGGATGCGGACGACGCGGCGGCGGAGCAATCGCTGTGCCTGCGCGTCATCGACATCAGCGCGGGTGGGTTGGCGGTGGGCTTGCCGTCCGGTTCGCCGCTGCTGGAGGTCGGGCACGTGTACCGCCGCTGCGAGTTGCGGCTGCCGGAGCAGGCGCCGATCCCGGTGGCACTGGGGATTTGCAGCCAGACGCGGCAGGTGCTGGCGAACGGGGTGGAAAGCCACCGGGTGGGGATACGTTTCGAGGAGTTGCCGCGCGGCGCGGATGAGGCGATCCAGCGCTACATCTTCCGCGTGGACCGCGTGCGCAATGCGCGCAAGAGTGGCGTCTTCTAGAGCGGCCATGATCCTGCCAACTCGCAACCTGCCCCCGTTGTAGGAGCGGCTCTTGTGGCCTTCTCGGCCATCAGCCGCGACCGCCGGAGTCGCGATCTCGCAGATGGCGGTCGCGGCTGAAGCCGCTCCTACAGTGCATCCAGTGGGGGCGCCTCCTGTTCGCCCCCATCCCACCTAAAGTTCCGCGCCCGCCGGCCGATCTTGGCTAGGTAACCACCGCCACCTGCCGTGCCCGCCCGGAGTCATCGATGAACGACAAGAAACCTGCCGCCGGCCACGGCGGTGAATTCCTCAGCTTCGCCCTGGGCGAAGAACACTACGGGGTGGACATCCTCAAGGTGCAGGAAATCCGCGGCTACGACGCCGTCACCCGCCTGCCCGACGCACCGGACTACATCAAGGGCGTCATCAACCTGCGCGGCACCATCGTGCCGGTGATCGACCTGCGCCTGAAGCTGCGCCTGCGCGAAGCGCGCTACGACGCCTTCACCGTGATGATCGTGCTCAACGTCGAAGACCGCGTCGTCGGCATCGTCGTGGACAGCGTCTCCGACGTGATTCCGCTCAGCGAAGAGCAGATTCGCCCGACCCCGGAATTCGGCGCCGCCGTCGATACCCGCTTCATCTCCGGCATCGGCACGCACGAGGACCGCATGCTGATCCTGCTCGACATCGAAACACTGCTCGACAGCGCCGACCTGGTGTCGCCGGAAAGCCTCACCGAGGAAGCTGCCTGACACGGCTGTCAGGCGCGTCCTGACAGTTGCGACGCCGATCCAAGAAAGTGTGGCGCGATTCTCATCTTGCCGGTTCAAGTTGCCCGTCCGGGCGCCGATAGCTGCCACAAGGCCTGCACGCCGGCACGTCCGGCACCCCCCGCAGGCCACAGTTCCCCATTCCGGAGATATCCCATGAAAGTCCTGTTCACCCTCATCCCCGCCATCGCCCTGGCCACCCTGTCGGCCGACGTTGCGGCCCAGTCCCAGGAAATGATTCCGCCGGAGATGGCGACCCGCTTCGTCGGCAAGGACGGCATGGTCTGCGGCAAGGTCGAGAAGGCCAAGTACGCGCAGAGCTCGGAAGGCGAACCGACCTTCCTGTACATGGGCGGCATGTTCCCGCGCCACACCTTCTCGGCGCGCATCGATGGCGCCAACCGCGGCAAGTTCTCCTTTGCCCCGGAATCGCTGGAAGGCAAGGATGTGTGCGTGATCGGCAAGATCCAGCGCGATGCCTCGCGCGCGGAAATCGAAGTGAGCTCGCCGTCCAGCCTGAAGCTGGCGACCATCAAGTAATACAACGCCCGGAGCCGTGCCGCGCCCTCCGGCGCGGCCCGGCGAAGGCCGCACCGCCGGGCATCGTCACTGGAAGAGGATCGCGTACATGCAGTGGATCAACAAACTCAAACTCATGCCGAAGCTGATGCTGACCTTCGGCATCGTCATCGTCATCATGCTGATCCAGGGCATCATCGCCTACTTCGGCCTGGCCTCGTTGAACAGCGTCACCCGCGACCTGGCCGGCGAGTCGATGTCCAGCGTGCGCGAAGCCGGCGAGCTGCGCGGCATGCTCGGCGAGTACCGCAACTCCGCCTTCCAGTCGCTGGTGCGCGCCAGTGACACGGTCAAGCAGGAGGCGCGCGAACGCGCCACCGGCCTGCAGAAGGACATCGACAAGACGATCAAGGACTACCCGCGCCTGATCCGTACCCCGGAGCAGAAGAAGTACTTCGACCAGTTCGTCAGCGACTGGAAGAAGGCCACCGTCTCCTACGCCAGCGTCAACGAGATGCTGGACCTCAACTTGCCCGACGATGCCGTCGATACCTTCGTCGGCGAGACCCGCAGCCTGCATCGCGCGGCGCAGGCCTCGCTGGGCAAGCTGATCGACGAAGACAACCGCCTCGCCCAGGCAGCCAAGGAGCGCGCCGAAACCGTGCATGCCACCTCGGTCACCCTGACCGTGGTGATGCTGCTGGCCGGCAGCGCCGGCGGCCTGATCCTGGCCTGGCTGTTTGCCCGCGCCCTGGTCGGCAACATGCGCGGCGCGGTGACCGTGGCCAATGACGTGGCCACCGGCAAGCTCGATGGCAGCATCGACGCACGCGGCGCCGACGAAGTGGGCGATCTGATGCGCGCCCTGCAGCGCATGCAGCGCGACCTCAAGGAGCGCATCGAGCGCGACCAGGCCGTGGCCGCCGAGAACCTGCGCATCCGCACCGCGCTGGATGCTTCCTCCACCGGCGTGATCATCACCGACCCGGCGCTGCAGGTGGTCTACACCAACCCTGCCCTGCACCAGGTCATCGAACACCATGCCGACAGTTTCCAGCAGACCCTGCCGGACTTCGACACCCAGGCGCCGCTGGTCGGCCACAACGTCAGCGTGCTCGAACACGGCGGCCAGGTGGACGGCAAGTTCGTCGCCCAGCTGGAAAAGAACGGCACCGCGCGCCGCGAGATGCGCTATGGCCAGGCGCATATCGCGCAGATTGTCTCGCTGATCCGCGACGCCGACGGCCAGACCGTGGGCACCGTGTGCGAGTGGCGCGACCGCAGCGTGGAAGTGCAGGTCGAAGAGGAAGTGGCGCGCATCGTGCAGTCCGCCGCCGCCGGCGACCTGGGCGGGCGCGTGGCGCTGGAAGGCAAGGAAGGCTTCTTCCTGCAGCTGGCGCAGCAGCTCAACGGCTTGCTGGATGCCAACGGCGCGACCATCGAGCAGGTCTCGACCCTGCTGGCTGCCCTGTCGCAGGGCGACCTGACGGTGCGCATCCACGGCGACTTCCAGGGCGTGTTTGCGCGCATGCGTGACGATGCCAATGCCACCGCCGAGCAGCTGACCGAGATTGTCGGCCGCATCAAGCATTCCTCGAACGCGATCAACTCGGCCGCCGGCGAGATTGCCGCCGGCAACAGCGACCTGTCGCGCCGTACCGAGCAGCAGGCCGCCAACCTGGAAGAAACTGCCGCTTCGATGGAGGAACTGACCTCCACCGTCAAGCAGAATGCCGAACACGCGCGCCAGGCCAATCAGCTGGCGCAGGGTGCGGCTTCGGTGGCCTCGCAGGGCGGTGAAGTGGTGAGCAAGGTCGTCACCACGATGGGCGACATCGAGAAGTCCTCGAAGAAGATCGCCGAGATCATCTCGGTGATCGACGGCATCGCCTTCCAGACCAACATCCTCGCGCTCAATGCCGCGGTCGAAGCGGCGCGTGCCGGCGAACAGGGCCGCGGTTTCGCCGTGGTCGCCTCCGAAGTGCGCACCCTGGCCCAGCGTTCGGCCAATGCGGCCAAGGAAATCAAGGGTCTGATCGACGACTCGGTTGGCCGCGTCGCCGACGGCTCCGCACTGGTCCACAAGGCCGGCGCGACCATGGGCGAAATCGTCGCCTCGGTGCAGCGCGTGACCGACATCATGGCCGAGATCTCGGCGGCCTCGCAGGAACAGTCGGCCGGCATCGAGCAGGTCAACCAGACCATCACCCAGATGGACGAGACCACGCAGCAGAACGCTGCACTGGTCGAAGAAGCCACCGCTGCCGCGCGGGCGATGGAAGAACAGGCCGGGCAGCTGTCCGATGCGGTGTCGATCTTCCGCCTCGACGAGTCCAGCGCGCCCATCCAGCAGCCAGCGGCACCGGCCCCGCGTGCCAGCCAGCACACCGCCACCCGCCCGCCGACCCAGCCGCGCGCGCTGCGCCCGGCTCGGCAGGAAGCCGAAGTGGTCGCGGCCGAAGGCGACTGGCAGGAATTCTGATCCAGCGGCACCTGTAGCACTCATGCAGACCCCGGCCACGGCCGGGGTTTGCTTTTGTACGGCACCTACAGTCCCCTCGCCCACGGCCGATATCCCTATCAGTACGAGGTGCCGCATGTCCAACGTTTCCCCAAGTCCGACCGACAGCCGCGAGTTCGAGTTCGCCGACCGCGACTTTCGCCGTGTCTGCGAACTCATCCATCAGCGCGTGGGCATCGCCCTGGCACCGGCCAAGCGCGACATGGTCTATGGCCGCCTGTCGCGGCGCCTGCGCGTGCTCGGCCTGCGCTCGTTCCGCGACTACCTCGACCTGCTCGAACGCGGCGAGGACGAGGAGGAGTGGCAGTCGTTCACCAACGCGCTGACCACCAACCTCACCTCGTTCTTCCGCGAGCCGCACCACTTCGAGCGCCTGCGCGAAGAACTGCAGCGCAGGCGCGACGAGCCGGCGCTCAAGCTGTGGTCGTGCGCGGCGTCCACTGGCGAAGAGCCGTATTCGATGGCGATCACCGCCTGCGAAGCTTTCGGCACGCTGCAACCGCCGGTGCGCATCCTTGCCACCGACGTGGACACCCAGGTGCTGGAAACCGGTGCGCGCGGCGTCTACCCGGTGGACCGCGTCTCGGCGCTGGACCCGGCGCTGCGCCGCAAGTATTTCCAGCGCGGCAGCGGCCCCAACGAGGGCAAGTGCCGGGTCCTGCCCGCGTTGCGCCAGCTCATCGAATTCCGCCAGCTCAACCTGCTGGCGCCGCGCTATGACGTCGGCGGCCCGTTTGCCGCGGTGTTCTGCCGCAATGTCATGATCTACTTCGACAAGCCCACGCAGCGCGGCATCCTCTCGCGCCTGGTGCCGCACCTGGGCGATGACGGCCTGCTCTACACCGGCCACTCCGAGAACTACCTGCACGCAGCCGACCTGATCCAGCCCTGTGGCCGCACGCTGTACCGCCGCGCCAAGGGAGCGGCCGCATGAGTTCCGCGTTGAAGATCGACGCGGTGATGCGCTACCGCGATACCCGCTTCCAGACCATTGCCGCCAAGCTGCTGCCGACCCAGTACCTGGTCGTGGACGACGACACCGCACTGACCACGACGCTGGGCTCCTGCGTGGCTGCCTGCATCCGCGACCCGGTGCTGAAGATCGGCGGCATGAACCACTTCCTGCTGCCCGAGGGCCAGGTCGGTGATGGCGCGCCCGCGCGCTACGGCAGCTATGCGATGGAACTGCTGATCAACGACCTGCTCAAGCGCGGTGCGCACCGCAAGCGCCTGGAAGCCAAGGTGTTCGGTGGCGCCAACGTGCTCAAGGGCTTTACCTCCAACCCGGTGGGCACGCGCAATGCCGAGTTCGTGCGCCAGTACCTGCTGGCCGAGCACATCCCGATCGTCGCCGAGGACTTGTGCGGCATCCATCCGCGCAAGGTCTGGTTCTTTCCGGTGACCGGCCGGGTGGTCGTGCAGCGCCTGCCGCACGCACACGAGGCCGAAGTCGCCGCGGCCGAATCGGCGGTGCGTGCCCGCCTGTCCAAGGCACCGGTCAGCGGTGACGTGGAGCTGTTTCAATGAACCTGCAAGCCCCCGTACGCGTACTGATCGTCGACGACTCGGCGGTGGTACGGCAGATTCTCACCGAGATCCTCTCGCGCGACATCGGCATCGAGGTCGTCGGCAGCGCCGCCGATCCCCTGCTGGCGCGCGACAAGATCAAGCGCCTGAACCCGGACGTCATCACCCTGGACGTGGAAATGCCGCGCATGGATGGGCTGGCGTTCCTGGAAAACCTGATGCGCCTGCGCCCCACGCCGGTGGTGATGATCTCCTCGCTCACCGAGCGCGGCGCCGACACCACCTTGCAGGCACTGGCCCTGGGCGCGGTGGACTTCGTCTCCAAGCCCAAGCTCGACGTGGCCCGCGGCCTGGAGAGCTATGCCGAGGAAATCGTCGGCAAGGTCAAGGCCGCGGCCCAGGCCCGGGTACGCGCACTGGCGCGCACGCCGGCACCCAAGGTTGAACTCGACGTGCAGGCCGCTGCCGCGCCGGCAACGCGGGCCGGCCTCTTCCGCACCACCGACCGCCTGATCGCCATCGGCGCCTCGGCCGGCGGTACCGAAGCCCTGCGCGTGGTGCTCGAAGGCATGCCCGCCGACGCGCCAGCCATCGTGCTGACCCAGCACCTGCCGGCCAGTTTCAGCACCGCGTTTGCCGAGCGCCTGGACCGCCATTCGGCCATGTCCGTGCGCGAGGCCAGCGATGGCGAAGCGGTGCTGCCCGGCCATGCCTACCTGCCACCGGGCGGGCGCCACCTGCGCGTGATCCGCGATGGTGCGCGCTGGCGCTGCCGCATCGACGACAGCGACCCGGTGAACCGGCACAAGCCGGCCGTGGATGTGCTGTTTCGTTCGGTCGCCGCCAATGCCGGGCCCAATGCGATCGGCGCCATCCTCACCGGGATGGGCGACGATGGCGCGCGCGGCTTGCTGGAAATGCAGCAGGCCGGCGCCGCCACGCTGGTGCAGGACGAGGCGAGCTCGGTGGTCTGGGGCATGCCCGGGGCCGCGTTCAAGCTTGGCGCCGCGCAGGAAATCGTGCCGCTGGAGCGCATCGCCGAGCGTCTGCTGACCCTTTCCCACGCCAGCCGCTGAGCATGGACAACACCACCGCCCTTGCCGGACTCGCAGGACTCGCCTCCGCGGCCGACCCCGACCGCGCCCTGCTCGACCCGCGCGACCTGGACTCCCTGCTCGGCTACACCCTGGCGCAGATGCCGCACGGGGTGATCGCGGTGGACGGCGCGCAGCGCGTGGTGATGTTCAACCCCGCTGCCGAGCGCATCTGGGGCGTGGATGCCGCGCAGGTACAGGGACGACCGGTGGCGCAGTTGCGCCCGGCCGCGCTGGCCGGCTGTTTCGCCGAGGTCGCGCAGGACGCGCCGGGCCGCGCCACCGAACCGCGCGACCTGGTGCTGGCGCGCGATGATGGCCGCGAAGCGATCCTGGCGGTATCGCTGATGAGCGTGATGCGCGAGGAACGCCACCTGACCGTGGCCTTCGTCCGCGATGTCACCGCCCAGCGCGCCCACGAGGCGCGCATGCGTCAGCTCAGCGTGGCGGTGGACCGCAGCGACACCGCCCTGATCACCCTGGATGCGCAGCTCGGCGTGACCTATGTCAATGCCGGCTTCACCCGCCTGTTCGGCTATACGCTGGAAGACATGCGCGGCAAGCGCCCGACGCAGGTGCTGGCCGGGCCGCACAGCGATCCCAACACCATGCGCTACATCTACGAGCAGGCCGCGGCGTGGCGCAAGTTCAGCGCCGACCTGCTGATGTACCGCAGCGACGGCCGCCCGCTGTGGACCTCGATCATCACCAACCCGGTCAGCGACAGCCCCGGCACGCCGAGCGAATCGGTCGCGGTGCTGACCGACATCACCCACAGCAAGATGCACGAGGTGCTGCACAACGGCGTCCTCGACGCGCTGGTGCGCGAACAGCCGCTGACCGACGTGATGGCGATGATCTGCGTCGAGCTCGAACGCGTGGCGCCGGCGCTGAAGGCCTCGGTACTGAGCGTGGACCACGACAGCAAGCTGCGCCCGCTCGCCGCGCCCAGCCTGCCGGCCGAGTACAACGCCGCCATCGACGGCCTGCGCATCGGCGCCGGGGTCGGCGTGTGCGGCACCGCGGCCTGGCGCGGCCGCCCGGTCAGCGTCAGCGACACGCGCACCGACCCGCTGTTTGCCGACTTCCGCGAGATCCCGCAGCGCTACGGCCTGCTCGCCGCGTGGTCGAGCCCGATCAAGTCCAGTGGCGGACGCGTGCTCGGCACCTTTGCCATCTACTACACCGAAGCGCGCGAACCGGACCCGTGGCACATCAAGCTGGCCGACATCTGCCTGCACCTGTGCGCACTGGCGCTGGAGCGCGAGCAGACCCGCGCGCGCGTGCACCAGCTGGCCTTCTACGACGCGCTGACCGCCCTGCCCAACCGCATGATGTTCAACGCGCGCGCCGAACAGCTGCTTGTCAACGCCGAGAGTCAGAACACGCCGGCGGCGGTGCTGTTCCTCGACGTGGATCGCTTCAAGCGGGTCAACGAAACCCAGGGCCATGCCGCCGGCGACGGATTGCTGCGCGATATCGCCCAGCGCCTGAGCGAGAATCTGGGCCTGGGCGACCTGGTCGGGCGCCAGGCTGGCGATGAGTTCGTGCTGGCCCTGCCGCTGTGCGGTGCCGAGCAGGCCGCGGTGACCGCCGAGCGTCTGCTCGGCGCGGTGGCCGCACCCTCGGTGGTCGGCCACATGACCCTGCACCCGTCGGCCAGCATCGGCGTGGCGATCTTTCCGGAGGACGGCCGCGACATCAACACGCTGCTGCGCCATGCCGACCTGGCGATGCACCGGGCCAAGGTCGAAGGCGGCGGCAGCTTCCGTTTCTTCAGCGCCGACATGAACCGTCTGGCGCAGGAACGCGTGGCGCTGGAAACCGCGCTGCGCGAAGCCCTGCGCCGCGACCAGCTGCAGCTGCACTACCAGCCGCAGGTGCTGAGCCATCCGCCGCACCCGCTGTATGGCGTGGAAGTCCTGCTGCGCTGGGACCATCCGCAGTTCGGCCCGATCTCGCCAGCACGCTTCGTGCCGCTGGCCGAGGAAAGCGGGTTGATTGGCGATCTCGGCCGCTGGGTGCTGCGCAATGCCATGCGGCAGCTGGCCGACTGGCGCCAGCGCGGGGTGCCGATCCCGCGCATGTCGGTCAACCTCTCGGCCAGCAACTTCGATGATCCGCTGCTGTTGGAAGAGCTGCTGCGCCTGTTGCAGCAACACGGCCTGCCACCGGCCGACATCACCCTGGAAATGACCGAAAGCGTGATGCTGTCGCCGCAGCCGCGCGTGCTCGACAACATCGCCGCGATGCAGGCCGCGGGCCTGGCCCTGTCGCTGGACGACTTTGGCACTGGCTACTCCAGTCTCAGCCATCTGCACCGCCTGCCGATCACCGAACTCAAGCTGGACATGAGCTTCGTGCGCGACCTGGAGCACAGCATGTCGGCCCGCGCCTTGACCAATTCGGTCCTGCGCATCGGCGAAAGTCTGCGCAAGCACGTGGTCGCCGAAGGTGTGGAAACCGAACGCCAGCGCCGCCTGCTCGCCGGGCTGGGCTGTGAAGTGCTGCAGGGCTTCCTTTTCTCGCCGCCGCTGCCGGCGGCGGAGCTGGAGGCGTGGCTGCTCGGCCACGGCGACTGAGCCACCTCGCGGCAAAGGCTGCGACCGACCCACAAAGACAAAGCCCGGCTTGCGCCGGGCTTTGTCGTCTCCACAACCGCAATGCGTGCGCTTACGCCGCCACGGTCTCGGCCTGTTCCTGATAATCCTGGATCTGGTCGAAGTTCATGTAACGGTAGATTTCCGCGCCCTGGCTGTTGATCACGCCGATGTCAGCCATGTACTCGGCCTTGCTCGGAATCCTGCCCAGGCGCGAGCAGATCGCCGCCAGTTCCGCCGAACCCAGGTAGACGTTGGTGTTGCGGCCCAGGCGGTTGGGGAAGTTGCGGGTGGAGGTGGAGAACACCGTGGCGCCTTCGCGCGCCTGCGCCTGGTTGCCCATGCACAGCGAGCAGCCCGGCATTTCCATGCGCGCGCCAGCGGTGCCGAAGGTGCCGTAGTGGCCTTCCTTGGTCAGCTCCGAGGCATCCATCTTGGTCGGCGGCGCGACCCACAGGCGGGTCGGGATATCGCGCTTGCCTTCCAGCAGCTTGGCCGCGGCACGGAAGTGACCGATGTTGGTCATGCACGAACCGATGAAGACTTCATCGATCTGCGCGCCGGCCACTTCGGACAGGGTCTTCACGTCGTCCGGATCGTTCGGGCAGGCCACGATCGGCTCGTGGATGTCGGCCAGGTCGATCTCGATCACCGCGGCGTATTCGGCGTCGGCATCGGGCTCGATCAGCTGCGGGTTGGCCAGCCACTCTTCCATCTTCTTGATGCGGCGCGCCAGAGTGCGGGCATCGGCATAGCCTTCGGCGATCATCCACTTCAGCAGCGTGATGTTGCTGGTGAGGTACTCGATGATCGGCTCCTTGTTCAAACGCACGGTGCAGCCGGCCGCCGAACGCTCGGCCGAGGCGTCGGACAGCTCGAACGCCTGCTCCACCTTCAGCTCGGGCAGGCCCTCGATTTCGAGGATGCGGCCGGAGAAGATGTTCTTCTTGCCCTGCTTGGCCACCGTCAGCAGGCCCTGCTTGATCGCGTACAGCGGGATCGCGTTGACCAGATCGCGCAGGGTCACGCCCGGCTGCATCTGGCCCTTGAACCGCACCAGCACCGATTCGGGCATGTCCAGCGGCATCACGCCCGTGGCCGCGGCAAAGGCGACCAGGCCAGAGCCGGCCGGGAAGGAAATGCCGATCGGGAAGCGGGTGTGCGAGTCACCGCCGGTGCCGACGGTGTCGGGCAGCAGCATGCGGTTGAGCCAGCTGTGGATCACGCCATCACCCGGGCGCAGCGACACGCCGCCGCGGGTGGAGATGAACTCCGGCAGGGTGTGGTGGGTCTTGACGTCCACCGGCTTCGGATACGCGGCGGTGTGGCAGAACGACTGCATCACCAGATCGGCCGAGAAGCCCAGGCAGGCCAGGTCCTTCAGCTCGTCGCGGGTCATCGGCCCGGTGGTGTCCTGCGAACCGACCGAGGTCATCTTCGGCTCGCAATAGGTGCCCGGACGCATGCCCTTGCCTTCCGGCAGGCCACAGGCGCGGCCGACCATCTTCTGCGCCAGCGAGAAGCCACGGCCCGTATCCGGCGGGTTGACCGGCAGGCGGAACAGGTCGGTGGCCGGCAGCTTCAGCGCTTCGCGCGCCTTGGCGGTCAGGCCACGGCCGATGATCAGCGGGATGCGGCCGCCGGCGCGCACTTCGTCCAGCAGCACTTCGGACTTCAGCGCGAACTCGGCGATCACCTGCCCGTTCTTCAGCGCCTTGCCGTCGTAGGGGCGCAGCTCGATGACATCGCCGTGCTCCATCTGCGACACGTCCACTTCGATCGGCAGCGCGCCGGCATCTTCCATGGTGTTGTAGAAGATCGGGGCGATCTTCGAGCCCAGGCAGACACCGCCGAAACGCTTGTTCGGGATGAACGGGATGTCCTCACCGGTCCACCACAGCACCGAGTTGGTGGCCGACTTGCGCGAGGAACCGGTGCCGACCACGTCGCCGACGTAGGCAACCAGGTGGCCCTTGTTCTTCAGGTCCAGGATCTGCTGGATCGGACCGCGCTTGCCATCCTCTTCCGGGGTGAACGGCGCGCCGTCGCGCTTGTTCTTCAGCATCGCCAGCGCGTGCATCGGGATGTCCGGGCGCGTGGTCGCGTCCGGGGCCGGCGACAGATCGTCGGTATTGGTTTCGCCGGGCACCTTGAATACGGTGATGGTCAGGCTCTGCGGCACTTCCGGCTTGCTGGTGAACCACTCGGCGTCGGCCCAGCTCTGCAGCACGGCGCGCGCGTGGGCATTGCCCTTCTCGGCCTTTTCCTGCACGTCATGGAAGGCATCGAACACCAGCAGCGTGTGCTTCAGGCCCTCAGCCGCGACCGCGCCCAGCTCGGGGTGATCGAGCAGTTCGATCAGCGGATGGATGTTGTAGCCGCCCAGCATGGTGCCGAGCAGTTCGGTGGCGCGCTGCGGGGACAGCAGCGGAGTCTTCTCGGTACCGAAGGCGACCGCCGCCAGGTAGGAAGCCTTGACCTTGGCGGCATCGTCGACGCCGGCCGGCACGCGGTGGGTGATCAGGTCGACGAGGAAGGCTTCCTCGCCGGCCGGCGGCTGCTTCAGCAGTTCGATGACATCGGCGGTCTGCTGCGCGCTCAGCGGCAGCGGCGGGATGCCGAGGGCGGCGCGTTCGGCGACGTGGTGGCGGTAGGCTTCCAACATGACAACACTCCGGGAATCGGTGGGAATACGGTGGGATCTGAACTTGGGACAGGGGGCTCAGGCTTGCGGCACGATCAGCTTCAGGCCCTTGAAGTAGTCGCGATAAAAGGTGTCGTTCCAGGTGATCAGGCCGTCGCACTGCAGCAGCGCGTGCGCCCCGACCATGAAGTCGTCCAGGCTGCGGTGGCCGCCGCCGCGCTGGCGGTGGCGGCGGTGCATCTCGCCAGCGCGCAGGGCTGACTTGGCCTCCAGCGGGTTGAAGTGCACGCCCATTTCCTCCAGCGCCTCCAGCACTTCGGCGCCGCCGCGCAGCGCCGCGCAGATCTCGGCCAGGGTCGCGCCGCAGACCACCACGCGGCCACCGACCAGGCTCTGCCGCAGGCAGGCCTCCACCGCATCGGCCTGCGGGCCGTTGCTGAGCAGTTCGATCAGGACCGGGGAGTCGACGGCGATCACCACGGCTTATTCCTCGTCGCGCACCGCGCGCACGGCGGCCTGGGCCGAGTCGAAGCCATCGAGGGCGAACTTGCCGCGCGCCCGCGAGATGGCATCGTCCACGCTCTTGCGCAGGATGATCCGGCTGCCATCGAGTTCGACCTTGAGCAAGGTGCCCTTGGTCAGGCCCAGGGCATCACGCACGGCCTTGGGCAGGGTGATCTGTCCGCGTTCGGCAACGGTGGCTTCCATGGGTAGGCCCTCTTCGGTATGCACGAATTATACATACCGAGAGCGTCATACCGCCAGCGCCGGACCGGCCGGGCGCTGAATCCATCGGCCCTGGATAGGCGTCGGGGTCTCAGGCGTCGGCGAGACTCATCTACCCGACCCACCCGCGGCGGGCCGCCAACGCAGCAGACGCTGTTCCGCCTGGTCGAGCAGCGCATCGATCAGCAATACGAAGCCGGCCAGCAGCGCGATGCCGGCAAACACGCCCACCACGTCGAAGTTGCCCTCGGCGCGCGCAATGACGTAGCCCAGCCCCGCCGACGAGCCGAGGTACTCGCCGATGATCGCGCCGACCACGGCAAAGCCGACCGAGATGCGCAGCGAGGACAGAATCCAGCTCGTCGCCGCCGGCAGGTAGACATGCCACAGCAGGTCGCCGCGCCGCGCGCCGAGCAGGCGTGCATTGGCGAGCACGACCGGGTCCACCTCGCGCACGCCCTGCACCGCGTTGAAGAAGGTGGTGTAGAACACCAGCGTGGCCGCCAGCGCCACCTTCGACCACAGCCCCAGGCCCAGCCACATCACGAAGATCGGTGCCAGCACCACGCGCGGCACGGCATTGAACGCCTTGATGAAAGGATCGAGCACGCGCGCGGTCTTGCGGCTGAGGCCCAGGGCCACGCCGCCGACGATGCCGAACCCGGTGCCGGCCAGGTAGCCGAGCACGGTCTCGGCGCCGGTGATGCCGAGGTGGCGGTAGAACGTGGCACTGCGCAACCAGCGCCCGACCTGGGCCAGCACGTCCCATGGCGCCGGGAAGAAGAACGGGTTGATCCGGCCGCTGCTCACCCCGGCCTGCCACGCGCCCAGCAGCGCAACGGCCAGGCCCGCCTGCAGCAGGCGCTCAGTCCCTCGCCGCATGACGCTTGTCCACTTCGATGCGCAGGCACGACCACACCTGCCGATACAGATCGAGGAAGCCCGGCTCCAGCTTGACCTCGGCCACGCGCCGCGGCCGTGGCAAGGTGACGCCGAATTCGCGCACGACGTGGCTGGCAGGACCGGCCGCCAGCACCAGGACGCGGTCGGCCAGGGCAATGGCCTCTTCCAGATCGTGCGTGATCAGAACCACCGCGCAGCGCTGCTCTTCCCACAGGGCCAGCAACTCCTGGTGCATCTGCTGGCGCGTATGCACGTCCAGCGAGGAGAACGGCTCGTCCATCAGCAACACCTGCGGTCCGGTCGCCAGTACCTGCGCCAGCTGCGCGCGCTTGCGCTGGCCGCCGGACAACTGGTGCGGATAGCGCGCCTCCAGCCCGGCCAGGCCGACCTTGCGCAGCCACATGTCCACCCGCCCCTGCCGCTGCTCGGCCGGCATGCGTGCGAAGCGCAGGCCAAGCTCGACGTTCTGCCCTACCGTCTTCCACGGCAGCAGGGCTTCCTGCTGGAACAGGTAGCCCACCGCACCCCCGCCGGCTGACGCGTCATTGCCGGCGATGGCGACATGGCCCTGCTGCGCAGGCAACAGCCCCGCCAGCACGTTGAGCAAGGTGCTCTTGCCGCAGCCGGTCGGGCCGACCAGCGCCAGGAACTCGCCAGCACCCACGCGCAGATCCAGGCCATCGAGCGCGCGATACGGCCCGAACGACACGCCCAGCCCCTGCACCGTGACCGCGTCGCCCATTCGCTGATGGCCGTGCGCGGCCATGTCCGCGGCACGCGGCGGGCGCGGGCGCGCACCGCTGCCGCTCATGGCTTGCGCGGTTCGTCGGCGAGCGCGGCGTCCACAAAGTGATTGGTGTAGGTCTTTTCCAGATCCACCCGCGCGGCGGCGACCACCGGATCGAACAGACGCATCACCGCCAGTGGCGTGGTCAGGTCCGAATGCTCGAAACGCCCGGTCTGCGAATAGATCGGCTTGACGTTCTCGATGGCGCGCGCGTACAGGGCGCGGTCGCCGGAGACATAGCGGTCCGGCAGCGCCGCGGCGATCTCGGTGGCCGGGGTGCGCGCGATGTAGCGCAATGCGCGCAGCTGCGCCCCGGCAATGCGCTGGGCGATATCCGGATTCTGTTCGAGGAAGCTGCGCCGGGCCAGCAGCACGGACGTGGGATACGGCCCGCCGAAGACCTGGGCGGCACCGGCCTCGCCGCGCGCGTCGATCAGGATGCGCCCGCTGCCACGCGCTTCGATCAGCGTCGCGGCCGGGTCGTAGTTCACCAGCAGGTCGACCTTGCCCTGCTCCAGCGCGGCCACCGCCGAGGCGGCCGAGCCGACGCCGACCACCGACACGTCCTCCTGGGCGATGCCGTGGCGCGTAAGGAAATAACGCACGAAGAAGTCGGAGGTCGAACCTGGTGCGGTCACGCCGATGCGCATGCCGCGAATGCTCTGCGGCTGTTGCGGATCGAAAGTGGAGCGCTCGGTGCCGGCGAGCACCAGGCCGACGTTGCGTGCAAGCATCACGAACGCCTGGATCGACTGGCCCTTGGCCTGCATCAGGATGCTGTGGTCGAACGAACCCACGGCCACGTCGGTGGAGCCGGACACCAGCGCCTGCAGCACGGTCGAGCCGCCGCCGGCGAAATTCTCGGTGCGCACGTCCAGGCCGGCGTCGCGGAAGTAGCCCTGGGCATCGGCGACGAAGAACGGCAGGTTGTTGAGGTTGTAGGAGCCCACGCTGATGCTGACCGAGCGTGGCGTCTGCTGCGCCGGCTGCGGCGCCGGATCGCAGCCGGAAACCACGGCCGCCACGAGGATTGCCAGAACAGGAGCCGCCAGCGCGGCCAGCATGACTTGCAGACGACGAATACGCATGACGGACAACCTCGCAACTCAACACTGCGTTTCATTATCTGCAGCGCATCACCGCTGTCATCCGGATTCATGCATGCATCTGCGAGCGCGCGCGGGGCACCGCCAAGCGCAGCCCTGGAAGGCATACACGCCGCCGACGCCGGCATCGTGGATAATCGGTCTGGTCCAGCAGCCGCGCCGATGGACCGGGTCTCCCGGCCAGGCGCCCGCCACATCCGACAGGAGCTCCCCCATGCGCGATTCGTTCTCCACCCGTGCCACGCTCGAGGTCAATGGCCGCAAGTACGACTACTTCAGCCTGCCGGCACTGGGCAAGCATTTCGACCTGGCCCACCTGCCCTATTCGATGAAGATCCTGCTGGAGAACCTGCTCCGGCATGAAGACGGCGGCATCACCGTCGGCAAGGAACACATCGAAGCGGTGGCGCGCTGGAACCCGACCGCCGAGCCGGACACCGAGATCGCCTTCATGCCCGCGCGCGTGGTGCTGCAGGACTTCACCGGCGTGCCCTGCGTGGTCGATCTGGCGGCGATGCGCGACGCGGTGGTCAAGCTCGGCGGCCGCCCGGAGCAGATCAACCCGCAGATTCCCTCCGAGCTGGTCATCGACCACTCGGTGCAGGTCGATGTCTTCGGCAAGCCGGAGGCGCTGGACCTCAATGGCCAGATCGAATTCCAGCGCAACAAGGAGCGCTATGGCTTCCTGCGCTGGGGCCAGAAGGCCTTCCACAACTTCAAGGTGGTGCCGCCCAACACCGGCATCGTGCATCAGGTGAACCTGGAGAACCTGGCGCGGGTGGTGATGACCGGCGGCCACGACGGCAAGGCGATTGCCTATCCCGACACCGTGTTCGGCACCGACAGCCACACCACGATGATCAACGGCATCGGCGTGCTCGGCTGGGGCGTGGGCGGCATCGAGGCCGAGGCGGCGATGCTGGGCCAGCCGTCGTCGATGCTGATCCCGCAGGTGGTCGGCTTCAAGCTCACCGGGCGCCTGCCCGAGGGCGCCACCGCCACCGACCTGGTGCTCACCGTCACTCAGATGCTGCGCAAGCTCGGCGTGGTCGGCAAGTTCGTCGAGTTCTATGGCGACGGCCTGCAGCACCTGCCGCTGGCCGATCGCGCCACCATCGGCAACATGGCGCCCGAATACGGCGCCACCTGCGGCATCTTCCCGATCGATGCCGAATCGCTGAATTACCTGCGCCTGTCCGGGCGCGGCGAAGAGCAGATCGCGCTGGTCGAGGCCTATGCCAAGGCCCAGGGCCTGTGGCACGACGCCGATACCCCGCACGCGCAGTACAGCGCCACGCTGGAACTGGACATGGGCCAGGTCAAGCCTTCGCTGGCCGGCCCCAAGCGTCCGCAGGACCGCGTGCTGCTGGAAGACGTGCAGGCGAATTACCGCGAGAACCTGGGCGGGCTGACCAGCCAGCGCGACAAGCGCAGTGCCGAGGTCGCCACCTTCGTCAGCGAAGGCGGTGGCGCGGCGGTGGGCAATGGTCAGCTGGCGAAGGGCTATGCCGACATCGAACTGGACGGCCAGACCGTGCGCCTGAAGGATGGCGCGGTGGTCATTGCCGCGATCACCTCGTGCACCAACACTTCCAACCCGGCGGTGATGATCGGTGCCGGCCTGCTGGCGCGCAACGCCGCGGCCAAGGGGCTGACGCGCAAGCCGTGGGTCAAGACCTCGCTCGGGCCAGGCTCGCGCGTGGTCACCGACTATCTGGACAAGGCCGGCGTGCTGAGCGAACTGGAGAAGCTGGGCTTCTTTGTCGTCGGCTACGGCTGCACTACCTGCATCGGCAATTCCGGCCCGCTGCCGACCGAAGTCAGCGCCGGCATTGCCGCCGGTGACCTGGTGGTGACCTCGGTGCTGTCGGGCAACCGCAACTTCGAGGGCCGCGTGCACCCCGAAGTGAAGATGAACTACCTGGCCTCGCCGCCGCTGGTGGTGGCCTATGCCATCGCCGGCACCACCGACATCGACCTGACCCGCGAGCCGCTGGGCACGGGCAGCGATGGGCAGCCGGTGTATCTGCGCGACATCTGGCCGAGCAACAAGGAGATCGGCGATGTCATCGCGGCCACCCTGGGGCCGGAGATGTTCAAGCAGAACTACGCCGACGTGTTCAAGGGCGACAGCCGCTGGAACACGATCGCCTCGCCCGATGGCGACCTGTACGTGTGGGACGTGACCTCGACCTACATCAAGAACCCGCCCTACTTCGAGGGCATGACGATGGAGGTAGGCCGCATCGAGGATGTGCGCGGCGCACGCGTGCTGGGGCTGTTCGGTGACTCGATCACCACCGACCACATCTCGCCGGCGGGCAACATCAAGAAGGATTCGCCGGCCGGTCGCTTCCTGCAGGAGCGCGGCGTGCAGCCCGCCGATTTCAACAGCTACGGCAGCCGCCGCGGCAATGATGATGTGATGGTGCGCGGAACCTTCGCCAACATCCGCATCAAGAATTTGATGTTCGGCGGCGAGGAAGGCGGCAACACGCTGTACTACGCCGCCAGCGGTGCTGCGCCGGAGAAGCTGGCGATCTACGACGCGGCAATGAAGTACAAGGCCGACGGCGTGCCGCTGGTGGTCATCGCCGGCAAGGAGTACGGCACGGGTTCATCGCGCGACTGGGCGGCCAAGGGCACCAATCTGCTCGGGGTGAAGGCGGTGATTGCGGAGAGCTTCGAGCGCATCCATCGTTCCAACCTGGTCGGCATGGGCGTGCTGCCGTTGCAGTTCCTGCCGGGCGAGAACGCGCAGAGCCTGGGCCTGGATGGTTCGGAGGTCTTCGATGTGACCGGGCTGGAAGATGGTGCGAGCAAGCGCGCCACGGTGACGGCGCGCAAGGCTGACGGCAGCAGTCGCCAGTTCCAGGTGTCGGTGATGTTGCTGACGCCGAAGGAAGTGGAGTACTTCAAGCATGGCGGCCTGCTGCAGTATGTGTTGCGGCAGTTGGCTGGGAAGAACGAGGCTGCGTAGGGTTTGCGTGGGCGGTGGGTCGCGGCTGAAGCCGCTCCTGCAAATGTAGGCCCTGTAGGAGCGGCTTCAGCCGCGACCGCGACCTGACAGATCGCGGCTTCGTTGGTCGGGGCTGAAGCCCCTCCTGCAACGTCTGCCGGGTGCAACGTCTGCCGGGCCTCGGACCCGCGCAGCCCTACTCCCACCGCGCACTCACCAGCCGCCACTCCCCACCCTCTTCCCGCCACCCCGTCTCCACCTCATAGCCGCGCGCCTCATCCGGCAACCAACGACCCTGCCCACCGGTCAGCAGCGCATCGAAGCGGACGATCGCATGGCCCTGCCCCATCTCCACCCGCGTGCGCCCCACCGTCACCCCGACCTGCGAACGCGCCAGCAACTGCAAACGCATGCTGCGACGCAGCAGATCGCGATCCATGCCCTCGGGCCCGCGGAAGTCGGCCGAGACCCGCGCCAATACCGCGTCCGGGTCACGCGCCTCCAGCCCGGCCTGCATTTCCGCCAATGCAGCCCGCAGCCGCTGTTCCGGCGGCTCGCGCTGGCATCCGGCCAGCAGCGCGCAACAGGCCAGCAGCCAGCCGATCCAGCTTCCACGATGATCCGGTTTCACGCGCTCTTCGCCTTTTCCATTCGGAACGGTATCCTCATCGCGGGCCCGGCAATCCACCGTGGCGAATCACCACACCCTGGAGGGGGGCAGAATGAGTCAGGCACGTCCTTGGTTGCAAAGTTATCCGCACGGCGTTCCGGCCGAGATCGATGCGGACGAGTTCCACACCATCGCCGACGTGTTCCAGACCTCGGTCAGCAAGTTCCGTGACCGCCCCGCCTATTCCAGCTTCGGCAAGACCCTTACCTATGGCGAGGTCGATGAGCTGTCGCGGCAGTTCGCGGGCTACCTGCTCGGCGAGCTGCAGCTGAAGAAGGGCGACCGCGTCGCCCTGATGATGCCCAACTGCCTGCAATACCCGATCGCCACCTTCGGCGTCCTGCGGGCCGGCCTGACCGTGGTCAACGTCAACCCGCTCTACACCGGGCGCGAACTCAAGCACCAGCTCGTCGATGCCGGCGCCAGCGTGCTGGTGGCGATCGACAACTTCGGCAACACCGTCGAGCAGGTCATCGAGCAGACCCCGGTCCGCCACGTCATCACCACCGGCCTGGGCGACATGCTCGGCTTCCCCAAGGGCGCGCTGGTCAACTTCGTCGTCAAGTACATCAAGAAGCTGGTGCCCGAGTACCGCGTGCATGGCGCGGTGCGCTTCCGCGACACGCTCGCGCTGGGCCGCAAGCACACCCTGCCGGCGCTGGACATCGAAGGCGACGACATTGCCTTCCTGCAGTACACCGGCGGCACCACCGGCGTGGCCAAGGGCGCAATGCTGACCCACCGCAACCTGGTGGCGAACATGCAGCAGGCGCATGCCTGGATCGCCGCCACCGGCAAGCTCGAAGAAGGCAACGAGGTGGTCATCACCGCGCTGCCGCTGTACCACATCTTCGCCCTGACCGCGAACGGCCTGGTCTTCATGAAGCTGGGCGGCTGCAACTATCTGATCAGCAACCCGCGCGACATGCCTGGCTTCGTCAAGGAGCTCAAGGGCACGCGCTTCACCGCGATCACCGGCGTCAACACGCTGTTCAACGGCCTGCTCAACACGCCGGGGTTCGACCAGATCGACTTCTCGTCGCTGAAGATGACCCTGGGCGGCGGCATGGCCGTGCAGCGCGCCGTGGCCGAACGCTGGAAGAAGGTCACCGGGGTGACCCTGGTCGAGGCCTACGGCCTGACCGAGACCTCGCCGGCCGCCTGCATCAATCCGCTGGACCTGGCCGAATACAACGGCGCCATCGGCCTGCCGATTCCGTCCACCGACGCCTGCGTCAAGGACGATGCCGGCAACACCTTGCCGCAGGGCGAAACCGGCGAACTGTGCATCCGTGGCCCGCAGGTGATGAAGGGCTACTGGCAGCGCCCGGAAGAGACCGCCAGCGCGATCGATGCCGAAGGCTGGATGCACACCGGCGACATCGCGCGGATGGACGAGAAGGGCTTCTTCTACATCGTCGATCGCAAGAAGGACATGATCCTGGTCTCCGGCTTCAACGTGTACCCCAACGAGATCGAGGACGTGATCGCGATGATGCCAGGCGTGGCCGAAGTGGCCGCCGTCGGCGTGCCGGACGAGCGCTCCGGCGAGGTGGTCAAGGTGGTCATCGTCAAGAAGGACCCCAACCTCACCGCCGAGCAGGTCAAGGAGCACGCGCGCGCCAACCTCACCGGCTACAAGCACCCGCGCATCGTCGAGTTCCGCAAGGAACTGCCCAAGACCAACGTCGGCAAGATCCTGCGCCGCGAGCTGCGCGACGGTCCCGCCGCCTCCTGAGCCCCCTGCCGGGCCCTGCCCGGCCGCCGCCCCCCTCCCTGAAGCGCCCGTGAGCCCTGCTTGCGGGCGCTTCACTTTGCGCGCATAGAATCCCTCGTCGGCGCGCTTCCTCTTCCTCCCCCTCTTTCTCCGTCCGCAAGGCGACCGATCGGACGGTCTTCACGGAGAATCCACATGTCAGTCGTCCACCCGTTCCCGCAACACATTTCCACCCGCACCCTGCGCATCGTCGAGGAGACCGAGCGCGATGTGTACTGGATCAACATGCACGCCAACCTGGTGATGCAGCCGGGCCGGGCCTGCTTTTCCTCGCGCCTGGTCGATGACATCGTCGACTACCAGCACCAGCTCGGCCGGCGCCTCACCCTGAAGGGCGCGCTGACCCCGCACGTGGTGCTGGCTTCCGACAGCGACGTGTTCAACCTGGGCGGAGATCTGGAATTGTTCTGCCGGCTGATCCGCGAACAGGACCGCGCCACCCTGCTCGACTACGCGCGCCGCTGCGTCACTGGCGTGCATGCCTTCCACGACGGCCTCGGCGTGCAGGCACACAGCATTGCCCTTGTCCAGGGCAATGCGCTGGGCGGCGGCTTCGAGGCGGCACTGAGTTGCCACACCATCGTGGCCGAGGAACACGTGCTGATGGGCTTGCCCGAGGTGCTGTTCGACCTGTTCCCGGGCATGGGCGCCTATTCCTTCATGTGCCAGCGCGTCAGCCCGCGCCTGGCCGAGAAGCTGATGCTGGAAGGCAACCTCTATACCGCCCGCGAACTGCACGAGATGGGCCTGGTCGATGTGGTCGTGCCGACCGGCGAAGGCGTGGCGGCGGTAGAACAGGTGATCCGCGACAGCAAGCGCATCCCACATGCGCGCGCGGCGATGCACCGGGTGCGCGAGCTGGCAACCTCGGTTCCGCTGGAAGAGATGATGCGCATCACCGAGATCTGGGTGGACACGGCGATGACCCTGGGTGAGAAGTCGCTGCGCACCATGGACCGCCTGGTCCGCGCGCAGAGCCGCCGCGCGGAGCCGGCCTTGGCCTGATCGACGGTCCCTGATCGGCGGCGCTGACCCGGGAGCCAGGCCGAAGACTCAGGGACGAGGCGTGCGCTCCTCGCCGCGGACCCGGTTGCTCTGGGTCCGCGCGTCGAGCGCGGCGCGGCCTTGCTGGATCTGCTCGCGCAGCCGCGTGAGGCGTTGCCGCCATTCGCCCTGCACCTGCCAGTCCGGCATGCGCATCAACTCGCCGCCGCCATTGGCCACGCCAACCAGTCCCAGGTTGCTGGCCACCCCGCGCAGCGCATGGGCCTGTTCGCGCAGGCGTTCCCACTGCCCAGCTTCGCCGGCTTCGGCAATGGCGCTCATGCAGTCCTGCGTGTCGCTCATGCATTGCGCAATGAACTGCTGCTCGAAGCCCTCGCCCATGCCCAGGGCGGCCAGTTCGTCGAGCACGCCGGGGTCGAGCACCGCGTCGCCGCCCTGCGCCGCGTTGTGCACCAGCACGTTGCCGCCCGCCGGTGCAATGCGTCCGTTGGCGGCGATCTCCCCCAGCGTGTCCAGCAGCTTCACCGCCATCACCGGCTTGGCCAGGAAGGCGTAGGCGCCGGCCTGCTGGCAGCGGCGGATCGAGTCGGGGGTGACATCGGCGCTGAGCACCATCACCGGGGTGTAGGCCAGGCCGCTGGCCTGCATCACCCGCAACTGCTTGAGCATGTCCAGTCCGCTCATGCCGGGCATGTGCAGATCGACGATCACCGCGTCGAAATCCGCATCCGAGAGCAGGTCCAGCACCTGTTCGGCGCCATTGACGCAGACCACGCGGTGCCCGGCCTTTTCCAGCAGGCGCTGCAGCACCATGCGGTTGGCTTCATGGTCGTCGGCGACCAGGATGCGCATGCTGCGCACCCGTGCACGGTGGCGCAGGAACGGGTTGCTGAAGGCGATGACGTTGGAATCACTCGCCTCACCCTCGGCGCTCGCGCTGGCAGGCAGGCCGGCAGCCGCGTCGGCCACGGCCGGCTGGCCGGCTTCCCCGATCGGCATTTCAAACCAGAACAGGCTGCCGCGCGGCAGGTGCTCCTCGTGGCCGATGCTGCCACCCATGGCCTCGACCAGGCCCTTGGCGATCGTCGTGCCCAGGCCGGTGCCTTCATAGCGCCGGGCCAGGCCGACATCGGCCTGCTCGAAGGCATCGAACAGGCGCGCGCGCATCGCCGGTGGCACGCCGATGCCGGTGTCCACGATCTCGAAGCGCAGTTGCGTGCGCTCACGCGCGGCGCCGGCCTGGCCGAGGTTGCGCACGCGCAGCAGGACGAAGCCTTCATGGGTGAACTTGACCGCGTTGCCGGCCAGGTTCAGCAGCACCTGGCGCAGGTGGCCGGGGTCGCCGGTGACCCAGTCGGGCACGTCGGCGGCGATGTCAACGCGGTAGTCCAGGCCCTTGCTGCGCGCCTGCGGCAGCAGGATCAGGCCGATTGCCGCGACCAGCTCGCGCAGCGAGAAATCCTCGCGGTCGATGCGCACCTTGCCGGCTTCGATCGCCGAGATGTCCAGCACCTCTTCGACCAGCGACAGCAGGCTGCGCGCCGACGCCTGGATCGTCCCCAGGCATTCGCGCTGTTCGCTGTCCAGTTCGGTGGTCGCCAGCACCTCGGTCATGCCCGACAGACCGTTGAGCGGGGTGCGGAACTCGTGGCTCATGTTGGCCAGGAAGCGGCTCTTGGCCTCGTTGGCATGGCGTGCCTCGCTGACCGCGCGGGTCAGCGCATGCAGCAGCGAGTCGAAGTACAGCGGAATGGCGATCAGGCCGAGCAGCAGACCCCAGGCCAGGTAGGGGTTGGCCTGCCAGTACGGCGACAGCAGGATCGCCATCAGGAAGCACAGCCCGCCCAGCGCGGTGGCCGCACGCAGGTAGCTGCTGCCATAGCGCATACCGTTGCCGATGGTGACCCACATGCACACCGCGTACAGCGGCGCGGCCGGCTCGCCCTGGATGGACATGATCGCGCCCATGCACACGTAATCGGTGCACATGCCGATCCAGCGCCGCACATGCGAGACCTGCGGCCGCGCCAGGATGGCGGCCATCAGCCCGACGGCCACGGTCAGCTCGAACAGCAGGATCAGCCAGGTGGTCGGCAGGGTGTCGTCATGATTCTGGTGCGCCCAGCGCCAGCCCAGGTAGGACATGAACAGCGCGGTGATGACGATGCGGATCAGGTTCTGCGCGTGCTCGCTGTCCGGGCGCCGGGCCAGGCGCTGCTTCACCCAGGCGAGCGCCGGCCACATGCTCAGAGCCCCGGCCGCACCGAGGCGGTGGAGAAGCGGTCGCAGATCTGCTGCAGCGCTTCACGGCCGCGGATCAGCGCGTCCACGCAGCGCGGGTCGAACAGGCGCCCGCGCTGGGCATAGAGGTAGGCCAGCGTGGCTTCCATCGTCCACGCTTCTTTATATGGGCGCGGCGAGACCAGGGCGTCGAATACATCGGCCACCGCGACGATGCGCGCTTCCAGCGGAATCGCCTCGCCGACCAGGCCATCGGGATAGCCGCTGCCGTCGTAGCGTTCGTGGTGGCGCAGGGCGATCAGCGCGCCGACCTGGATGAAGCGGTTCTGGCTGCCGCTGAGCAGCTCGTAGCCGATCCGCGGGTGCCGGCGCATGATCGCCAGTTCGGCCTCGTCGAGCTTGCCTTCCTTGAGCAGCACCGAATCGGGGATGGCGATCTTGCCCATGTCGTGCAGCGGCGCGGCCGCTTCGATGATCCGCACCTCGTCCTCGGACAGACCCAGCTGCTCGGCGATCAGCCCGGCCACATGCGACATGCGCTCCAGGTAGGCGCTGGTGCCGGCGTCGCGGTATTCGATGGCGCGGGCCAGGCGCGACAGGGTTTCGCGTTCGCGCTCCTCGACTTCATGCATGGTCGCCAGCAGGCGCTGTTCCAGCGACAAGGCGCGCTGCTTGACGTTCTCGCTCTGCTGGCGCAGCTGCAGCAGGTTGCTGCAACGGGCGCGCAGCTCGCGCGGGCGGATCGGCTTGACCAGGAAGTCGATGACCCCCGCTTCCAGGGCGGCCTGGCGGATCGGCTCGTCGCCGACCACGGTGATCAGGATGATCGGGATGTCGCGATGGCTGGGCAGCCGGCGCAGGCGCCGGGCGAACTCGAGGCCGTCCATGCCCGGCATCCGATAGTCGAGCAGCAGCAGGTCCACGTGCCCGGCCTCGCACCAGGCCAGCGCGGCCAGGGGGTCGCCGAAATCATGGACCTTCAGCTCCGGGGCGATGTCCTCGATCACGTGCCGCAGCATGGTTCGCGCGGAGGTCTGGTCGTCCACGATGACGATGTTCAAGCCCGCATCCGTCCTTTCCGTCCAGCCCATGTGGCCGACAGGCGACGATACGCCCGAACGCTGTTGTCCCGCGAGATCCTGCATGCGCGATGCTCCTCTGCCAGAGAACGCGGAAACCGCCGGAATTCCGGCGCCATTGTCCACCTGCCCGCGGCATCCGCCAGGGATGCCGCCACCTGCCAAGCATATGCAGGAAACATGCCAGCCGCACGCTTCCGGGGGAATCTTCTCAGTTTTCCGGGCGCATGTACGGGAACAGCAGCACATCGCGGATCGAGGTGCTGCCGGTCAGCAGCATGACCAGGCGGTCGATGCCGATGCCCAGGCCGCCGGTCGGGGCCATGCCGTACTCCAGGGCCCGGATGTAGTCGGCGTCGTAGTGCATGGCCTCGTCGTCCCCGCCCTCCTTGGCCTCGACCTGGGCGCGGAAGCGCGCGGCCTGGTCTTCCGGGTCGTTCAACTCGGAGAAGCCGTTGGCCAGCTCCTTGCCGTTGATGAACAACTCGAAGCGGTCGGTGTAGCCCGGTTCGCTGTCGCTGGCCCGGGCCAGCGGCGACACCTCGACCGGGTGGTCGGTGATGAAGGTCGGCTGCACCAGGGTGTGCTCGACGGTGGCCTCGAAGATTTCCAGCAGCAGCTTGCCCCAGCCGTAGGACGGCTTGACCTTGATCCTGAGCCGCTCGCAATGGCGCAGCAGTGCTTCGCGGTCGGTGCAGTCGGCGGCGCTGATCTCCGGGTTGTAGTGCCGCACCGCCTCGTCCATGCGCCAGCGGCGGAAGGCCGGGCCCAGGTCGATCTGCGCGCCATCCCATTCGACCTGGGTGGTGCCCAGGACCGACTGCGCGGTGTCGCGGATGATGTTCTCGGTCAGGTCCATGATCTCGTGGTACGTGGCGTAGGCCTCGTACAACTCAAGCATGGTGAACTCGGGGTTGTGGCGGGTGGAGACGCCTTCGTTGCGGAAGTTGCGGTTGATCTCGTAGACCCGCTCCAGCCCGCCGACGACCAGGCGCTTGAGGTACAGCTCCGGTGCCACGCGCAGATACAGCTGCAGGTCCAGCGCGTTGTGGTGGGTGACGAAGGGCTTGGCCGCCGCGCCGCCGGGGATGTAATGCATCATCGGCGTTTCCACTTCCAGGAAGCGGCGCGCGTCCAGCCAGGAGCGCATCGCGCGGATGATGCGCGAGCGCTTGATGAAGACCTCGCGCGCCTCGGGGGTGACGATCAGGTCCACGTAGCGCTGGCGATAGCGCTGCTCCACGTCCGACAGGCCGTGCCACTTGTCCGGCAGCGGGCGCAGCGACTTGGTCAGCAGGCGCAGCGAGGTGGCCTTCACCGACAGCTCGCCGGTGCGGGTGCGGGTCAGCGCGCCCTCGACCGCCACGATGTCGCCCACATCCCAGCCCTTGAACGCGTCGTAGCTCTCGCCCAGCGTGTTGGCCTGCAGGAACAGCTGGATGGCCCCGGACTCGTCCTGGATCTGGCCGAAACTGGCCTTGCCCATGACCCGCTTGGCCATCAGCCGCCCGGCCAGGCGCACCACGCGCGGCTCGCCCTCCAGGGTTTCGGCGCTCCAGCGGTCCTTGTCGGCGAACTCGGCCTGCAGGTCACCGGCGTAGTGCTCGCGGCGGAAGTCGTTAGGGAAAGCGTTGCCCTTCTCGCGCAGTGCCCCGAGTTTGGCGCGGCGCTCGGCGATGAGGCTGTTCTCGTCGACAGGAGTCTGCGGCGCGGGGGTCTGCTCGGTCATGGCGTGGGGCTTTGCGGTGAGGTCGGAGGGAGGGTTGCGGGGATCAGGCGTCGGCGCGCTTGGCGCCGACTTCCAGGCCGGACTTGAGGCTGGCTTCGATGAACTCGTCCAGGTCGCCGTCCAGCACCTTCTGCGTATCGCTGCGCTCGATGCCGGTGCGCAGGTCCTTGATGCGGCTCTGGTCGAGCACGTAGTTGCGGATCTGGCTGCCCCAGCCGATGTCGGATTTGGTCGCCTCCACCGCATCGCGCTCGGCGTTGCGCTTCTGGATTTCCAGCTCGTACAGCTTGGCCGCGAGCATCTTCATCGCGCGGTCGCGGTTGGCGTGCTGGCTGCGCTCGGTCTGGCAGGCCACGACAATGCCACTGGGGACGTGGGTGATGCGCACGGCCGACTCGGTCTTGTTGACGTGCTGGCCGCCGGCACCGGAAGAACGGTAGACGTCGGTCTTCAGGTCCGCCGGATTGATCTGGATATCGATCTTGTCGTCCACTTCCGGCGACACGAACAGCGAGGTGAAGCTGGTGTGGCGGCGGTTGTCCGAGTCGAACGGCGACTTGCGCACCAGGCGGTGCACGCCGGTCTCGGTCTTGAGCCAGCCATAGGCAAAATCACCTTCCACGCGGAAGGTCGCCGACTTGATGCCGGCCACTTCGCCGCCGGACACTTCCAGCAACTCGGTCTTCCAGCCACGCGACTCGGCCCAGCGCAGGTACATGCGCAGCAGGATCTCGGCCCAGTCCTGGGCCTCGGTGCCACCGGCACCGGCCTGGATGTCGACAAAGGCGTTGGCGCTGTCCATCTGCCCGGAGAACATGCGCTGGAATTCCAGCTTCTCCACCTCGCGGGCGTAGCGCTCCACATCGGCGACGACGGCATCGGCGGTGGACTCATCGCCCTCCATCTCGGCCAGTTCGAGCAGCTCTTCGCCACCGCTCAGGCCGTCAGTGAGCGTACGGATGCCGATGACGACTTTTTCCAGCGCGGAGCGCTCGCGGCCCAGCGCCTGGGCGCGTTCGGCGTTGTTCCAGACGTCGGGGCTTTCCAGCTCCCGGTTCACTTCTTCGAGACGTTCGACCTTGCTGTCGTAGTCAAAGGTACCCCCTCAGCGCATCCAGCCGACCCTTCAGGTCAGCGATGCGCTGGCGGACGGGATTGAGTTCCATCATGTCCGTGGCGATTCGATCAAGGAAAACGCGATTCTAACAGTCGCAGACACCTCCGGGGCGGCGACCGGCCCGCCACCGGCTTACCCCAGAGCCCCGGCGAATCGGCGCCTGTCGGCGGAACGAGAACCGACAGGCGCCGCGGGACGTGTCCCTGTCCGAAACGAAGGCGAGATGCCCGCGCGGCCGCTACCCGGCCCTGCCCATCTTCCAGCAGCGCCGGCGGCCACATCCAGTCGAAATTTCGCAGGCTTCACTGCTCATGCTCAGTGCGCATGGAGGGTGGCGCCGTTGCGTCGCGGCGGGGGACGCTCACGGCTCGCGCTTGACTGCGCCGCCGCGGCCTTGCCGTCCGCCGGCAGGATGCAGAAGCCGTCGCGCCGGTTGCGGATCATCGGCAGCGGGAACGGGCGATCCAGCTCGTCGCGCAGCGTGCGCATCCGCACGCGCACGCGCGCCTCGGCCACCGGCGCCTGCTCGTCGAGCAGGCAGCTGCCGAGCTCGCGGAACGACACCCGCTTGGGCGATGCCTCCATCAACGCCTGCAACAGCGGCAGCAACGCCGACTCGATACGCAGGATCCTGCCCTGCCGCTGCACGCGCTGCTCGGCCAGGTCGAACACCAGGTCGCCGACCTGCAGCACCGTCGGGTTCTTGCCACGGCGCCGGCGCAGGATACCGAGCCGCCCGGTGATCGCATCCAGCGAATAAGGCGGGACCAGATAGTCGTCCGGTCCGCTGCCGTCGCCCACTGCCGGCACGGTCGCGCCGTGCGCTCCCAGCATCAGCACCGGCAGCGGCTTGCGCATCAATGCGCGCAGGCTGCTCAGGGCGCGAAAGCCGCAGCGTTCGCCGAGGCGCTCGGCCAGCACGATGGCGTCGAAGCGGTTGTTGCTGAGCAGGTGAACGGCCAAGGCTTCGTCGGCCGCGAAGTCCACGCAGTGGCGCAGGCCTTCTAGATGGTTGACCAGGGCAACGGATATGTCCCGGCGCGATTCGATGACGAGGATGCGCATTTCGACAACGTCCTTGGAACTACAGGCGCGGCACGAGCACGCCGAGCAGGAGCAGCAGGTAGCCGCCAGTAAGCAGACCGAAGGAAAGTGGCTCCAGCCAGGACAGGTAGCCCAGCCGCGCGGCCAGGCCGGCCAGGCCCAGCAGCAGCGCGGCCAGGAACGTCGTCCAGCGGGGCGCGCTCATGCCTGTTCCGTCCGCTCGGTATTGACAGCGCGGTACACCAGCGCACCGGCCAGCGCACCGACACAGGGCGCCAGCCAGAACAGCCACAACTGGTGCAGCGGCATGTAGGCGGCGCTCTCGCCGACGAATGCGGCCACGCCGGTGGAGCGCGCCGGGTTCACCGAGGTGTTGGTGATCGGAATGGAGATCATGTGGATCAGCGCCAGGCTCGCGCCGATCGCCAGCGGCGCCCAGCCAGAGGGGGCAGCCGGACGGGTCACGGCCATGATCACGTACAGGAACACGCCGGTCAGCACGGCCTCGGCGAGGAAGGCTGCTTCCATTGGATAGCCTCCGGGCGAGAACGCATCAAAGCCGTTGGTGGCAAATGCGCCGGGGCCGCCCGGCGGAATGAAGTCCGGGTTGGCGCTGGCCACTACCCATAGCAGCGCGCCAGCCACCAGGCCGCCGATGACCTGGCTGATCACATAGGCCGGCAGGTGTCGGCCGGAAAAGCGCCCGCCGATCCACAGGCCGAAACTCACCGCGGGGTTGAAATGTCCGCCGGAAACCGGGCCGAAAGCGAAGGCCGCCGTCGCCACCGCCAGCCCGAACGCCAGCGATACGCCGAGATAACCCAGGCCCAGCGGATTGAAATCTCCTCCCACATGAGCCGCCAGGACAGCGCTGCCGCAACCGCCAAGCACCAGCCAGAACGTCCCCAGGCCTTCGGCCGCGCACTTCTTCATCAAATTCTGCATAACCATCCACTCTCTTGTTGCATCGCCCGGGCGTCGCGCTGCAAGCTGCGCTAGCGGTATGCGATAGGAGTGGCTATTGAACGAAGGCCGTACGCGGAGCTCCATGCGACGATTCGCAGGAAGTGCGCATCACCCCCTCCCGACCGCCGGGTCGCGCCGTCACCGGACATCACCCAGAGCAGCCGGGGACAAGGGTCCGGGCCGCGGCCGTAGCAGGGCTTCGCTACGTCAACATTGTTGGCTATTGGAAAAATCGCATCGTTTTCCGATACGCCTTCTCGGCTTTCAGATACGCAGCGTCACACTTGCGCTGTCCGGCCACGCGCAAGCTCGTACGACACCCTCACCCGTCGTTCACGCCGTCGTACCGCGCGCAGCGGTGTGGCCACCTCCCTCATTGCGCCGGTCTCCGGCCATCGACTCAAGGTGACTTAATGGAAACGCAGGCCCTCAATGTCATCGTCGCCGATGACCACCCCGTGGTCCTTGCCGGAGTCCGCGCCATCCTCAAATCCGTTCCGCAGCTGCATGTCGCCGCCGAGGCGCATTCGGTGAACGAGACCTACGCCCGCCTCGCCGACACCGTCTGCGACGTGCTCGTGACCGACTACTCGATGCCCGATGTCGGCGAGGCCGACGGACTGTCGCTGGTGTCGGAAGTGCGCCGGCGCTATCCGCTGATGCCGATCGTGGTGCTTACCATGATGGGCAACCCCGGCATGATCCAGATCCTGCTCGCCCATGGCGTGCTGGCGCTGGTGGACAAGAGTTCGTCGATGGACGAGCTGCCCACCGCGATCCTCTCGGCCTCGCGCCGGCGCCGCTTCATCAGCGCCAGCTTCCGCAGCAAGCTGGCGATGCTGCACCAGCCCGGCAGCGATGCCAGCCCGCCGCCGCCGCGGTTGTCACCGCGCGAGACCGAAGTGGTGCGCATGCTCGCACTGGGCGCGACCCCGAGCGAAGTGGCCGAACGCCTGGGCAGCGGCACCAAGACGGTGAGCAAGCAGAAGAAGGATGCGATGCGCAAGCTGGGCCTGGCCACCGATGCGGCACTGTTTGAGTACGTGCGCGCGCAGGGCTGGCTGGGTTGACGGCCGGTGCGCGTCTTTATGCGCGCCGGGTTGCCGGCTGCCGTACTGCTGGCGTGGCTGGCGGGCGCGCCTGTGGCCGCGGCCGCGCCCGCCGCACCGCCCAGGCTGGCCGCGCAGTCGCTGGCCACGGCGCCCGGCAGGCTTGAACTGAGCGCAGCCGAACGCGCCTGGCTGCGGCAACACCCCACGCTGGTGGTCGGCACGGTGGCCGGCGGCTGGCCGCCTTACGAAACCAATGTCGGCGGCCGCGTCGGCGGTCTTTCATTCGACTATCTGCAGGCCATGGCCGCGCGCCTGCGCGTGCGCCTGGAGCCACGCACCTATCCGACGTGGCCGGCGTTGTTCGAGGCCGCCTGCCGCGGCGAGGTGGACGTGGTGATGAACGTCTCCATCACCGCCTCGCGCACACGCTGCCTGTCCTTTACCCGGCCCTACCAGAACGTGCAACCGGCGCTGGTCGGACGGCGCGAGGACGCCGAGCGGTTGCGCGCTTCGCAGGCGCAACTGCGTTTCGTGGTCGAATCCGGGCACGTGCTCGACGAAATGCTGCCGGAAACCTTCCCGGCATCGCGCACGGTCGCCGTGCCCGATCTGCGCGCCGCGCTCGCCGCGGTGGCAGCGCAGCAAGCCGACGCCTATGTCGGCGACCCCTACGTGACCTCGCACCTGCTGCACAGCGAGCCGCGGCCATCGCTGGCCATCCTGGGTCCGTTGCCGCTGCCGCCCAACGGCCTGCATTTCGCCACGCCCAACGATCGCCACGTGCTGGCGATGGCACTGGACCGCGCGCTGGCCGATATCCCGCCGGCCAAGCGCGAGAAGCTGCGCGCGCGCTGGCTCGATCCGGAGCTGGCCTGGGCCAGCGAGCCGCCGCTGCTCGGCGAGGACGAACGACAATGGCTGCGCACCTTGCCGCCGCTGCGCGTGGTGTTTGATCCCACCTGGACGCCGCTGACCGAGCGCGGTCGCGACGGGCAGATGTCGGGCATTCTCGGCGACTACCTGCAGCGGCTGCGCGACCAGCTCGGCCTGCGCCTGGAGGTCGTGCCGGCGCAGGACTGGCGCGAAGCGCGCGCGTTGATCGAGGCCGGCAAGGCCGATATCGCACCGGCGATCGATGGTGCCGGCTATGGTCCGGACTGGCAGCTGACCCATCCACTCGTCACATTTCCATGTGTCATCGTCACACTCCGCGACAGTGATACCGTCGGTGGACTGGACGACCTGTCGGGCAAGCGCATCGCTGTCACCGACCCGGACCTCGGCCAGACCCTGGCGCGACGCCTGCCGCATACCCGGCGGATCGAGGTGGCCAGCGATGCCGATGGCCTGCGCCTGGTCATGCAACGCGGCGCCGATGCCTATATCGGCAACCTGGCCTCGGTCGACAACGCGCTGCGCGACCATCGCTACGACAGCCTGCACGTGGCCGCGCCCGCCGGATTCTCCGACCGCATCGGCCTGGCCGTGCGCGACCCCTACGCGCGCCTGGTGCCGCTGTTTGACCGCGTGGCCGAAAGCATGGGCCCGGAGGCGCGGCAGCAGATCCGCAAGCGCTGGCTCAAGGTCGACTACGACTATGGCTTCGCGCGGGCGGTGGTGCTGTGGAGCAGCGCCGGCGCGCTGGCGATCATTGCCCTGCTGGTGGCCGCCTACCTGCGCCTGCGCGCGGAGATCGCCCGGCGCCGCGAGGTCGATACGCGCCTGCGCGAGATTTCGCGCAACCTGCCCGCGGTGGTGTTCAAGCTGCGCCGCTCGCGCCAGGGCGACTACACCTTCACCTACGTCACCGGCAATCCGCAGCCACTGTTCGGGCTGGAGGCCGGGCAGATACTGGAAGAAGCGCAGGTGCTGTTCCGGCGCGTGGCCGAGTGCGACCGGCAGGGCCTGTTCGCCGCGCTCGACGCCTCCGCGCGCGATCTCAGTCCCCTGCTCTACGAGTTCCATGCGCGCGGCGCGGAAGGCTTGCGCTGGATTTCGCTCAATGGCGTGGCCCGCCTGGCCGAGGACGGCGCGGTGCACTGGAGCGGCTACTGGGTCGATTCGACCGCCCTGCACGAACAGAACGAAGCGCTGGAACAGGCACGCTCGGCAGCGGTAGCCGCGGCCACGGCCAAGACCAATTTCCTGGCAATGATGAGCCACGAAATCCGCACGCCGATGGCTGGCCTGTCCGGGTTGCTCGAACTGCTGGGGCGCACGCCGTTGAACCCGACGCAGCGGCAGCTGCTGGCCACCAGCACCGAATCGGCCGCCGCCCTGCGGCAGATCCTCGACGACGTGCTGGACTTCTCCAAGGCCGAGGCCGGCGAGATGCGCCTGGAAGCCATCGACGTGGACCTGCGCCAGGTCGCGTGCTCGGCGCTGGAGGTATTCGCGCCGCAAGCCCAGCAAAAGCGCCTGGAAATGCGCCTGGCGCTGGCCCCGGCGCTGGCCGCGTTGCACGTGGGCGATCCGTTCCGCCTGCGCCAGGTGCTGCTGAACCTGGTCGGCAATGCGGTGAAGTTCACCCATGCCGGACACGTGACGCTGACCATCGAGGTGGACGAAAGCGAACCGCCGGCGGTGGGCTGCATGCAACAGATCCGCCTGTGCGTGGCCGACACCGGCGTGGGTATCGCGCCCGCGCAGCAGGCTTTGTTGTTCAGCCCCTTCATGCAAGGCGACGCGACCACCACGCGGCGCTACGGCGGCACGGGCCTGGGCCTGTCGATCTCGCACCAGCTGGTCGAACTGATGGGTGGCGAGCTGCTGCTGGAAAGCGAACCGGGCGTGGGTACGCGCCTGACCATGAGCGTGGCGCTGGAGGTCAGGCAGCGGGCGCTGAGCGACGCACGGCTGGCCGGGCGCCTGGTCGAACTGCAGATCGCCGATCCACCTTGCAGGCGAGCGTGGCCAGCCTGCTGCAAGGCTGGGGCGTGGATACCGACATCCCCACCGGCACCCTGCCCGACGCCTGGCTCAGCGACAGCGTGGCGACAACCACCCCGGCCGCGCGCACCCTGGTGCTGGCGCCGCTGGCCACGGTGGTGCCCGAGCCGCTCCTGCACGTGCCGGTCGATCCGCTGCTGCCCAGCACCTTGCAACGCTGCCTGCACGCGCTGTTTGAAACCGCGCCGACGGCAACCGGCAGCGGCCAGGGCAGCCGCGCGGGCCAGGCGATTCCGCCGATCCTGGTGGTCGAGGACCACCCCACCAACCGCACGCTGATCGCGCTGCAGCTGCGCGAGCTGGGCTATCCGCATGTGATCGCCGACGACGGGCTCGCTGCGCTGATGCTGCTCGACCGCCTGCTGCCCTCGCTGGTGCTGACCGACATCAGCATGCCGCACATGGACGGACATACGCTGGCGCGGCGGATTCGCGAGCGCGAACGCGAACGGCATGCGCCGCGCCTGCCGATCATCGCCATGACCGCGAACGTGCTCGACCAGGGGACGGTGGATGGCGCCGCCGACCTGGACGCGCAGATCCACAAGCCGGTCAATCTCGCGCAACTGGCACAGGTGCTCGGTCACTGGCTGCCCGCGCCCACCCTGCCCTCGGCCAGCGCGCAGGCGCTGCAGCTGCGCGAGCGCATGGGCGCCCACCTGCAACCCTTGCTGCGCACTTTCCTCGACAGCACGGCACTGGACCGCGCGGCGGTGGCGGCGGCCGTCGATCGCGGCGACGCCACCGAGGTCTCGCGGCGCATCCATCGCATCGCCGGCGCCCTGGGCTACTTCGGCTACACCGACCTGGCCATCGCCGGACGCGACCTGAGCAACGCCCTGGAGCAAGCATCCCTGACCAAGCACCGGAATGACTGTGAAAACTTCCTGCGCGAACTGACCACCGTGTGTACAGAATTGGCCGGTTTGCTCGAACCGACGCCGCAAAAGTGACGCACGGTCACCGCGGGAACAGTCGGTTACGCCTACCCCTGTGAGAGATTGGATAAATCGAATATCACCCGAAAGGCCCGGTTGTTAGCTTTGCGTGCATGGGCGTCTGTCGCCTGCTTGATGCCTTGCACCACCATGGCCGCCGATACTTCGACCTTCTTCGCGCCGTCCTCCCTGGACGATGACGGCGCCTCCAACCACGCCGGCAACGGTCGCAGCGAGGGTAGCGGTCGCCGCCACTGGCTGTCGCCCGAACTCGTGCTGCATTCGACCACGACCCTCGGCAGATCCCCGCTCTCGCCCAGCGTGGTCGACATCGAGGCCGAACTGGTGTTCTGGCAAGCGCACCATCGGCGTACCGGCGCCTGGCACCGTGACGTGCTGCCCTTCAATGAGTACGTTCCGGCTTTCACCCTGGGCATCAGCCTGTTCCTGCAGTGCCATGACTGCGCGCTGGAGGCATTCGACATGCAGGTCATGGCGGTGCGCTACAACCGCGTGCGCCGCGCTTCCCGGGTCGAATGGCACGAAGCCCGGCAGGCGATGCTTGCCGCCTACTCACGCCTGCAATCGCACTGGGAAAGCACCTCCGCCGCGCGCCTGGCCGATGCCGATGCCGACGCGCCGCCAGCCCTGGCATCACTGCGCGGTGGCATCGGCGCCATCGGCCGCGGTTTCGCGCGCGGCCGTCCCGGACGTGATCGCTGGCCGCTGAAATAACGGCGTCGACAGATGCCTCGCCCCATTCCTCCGCTCGCAAACACCCTCCCCTGCCGCGTCCACTGGCGGGGGATACACAGGACATATTTGTGACACACCGCCAATCCAGATCGGCAGTGGCTCTTCGCCACAGCCCGCACGACAGCATGGGCACCTTGCGCCCGATCCTCGAAAGCCGCGGCTACCGCACGCGCTACCACCCCGCGGTACCCGAGCGCATCCGCGCATTGGACCCACTCGACATCGACATCCTGATCCTGCTCGGCTCGATGCCGCCGGACCCGACCACCCGGCCGAGTGGATATTGCCAGGAGGCCATCGACCTGGTGCGTGTGCGCTTTCACTATGGCCTGCCGGTGTTGGGGATCGATCTGGGCGCACAGCTCATCGCCTGCGCCCTGGGTGGCCATGTGCGGCCACTGGCGCGCGCCGAGATCGCCTTTGCTCCGCTGCAACTGACCGAAGCCGGGCAGCGCTCGTGCCTGGCCCCGCTGGGCGCGACCACGCCGGTACTGCATTGGCACCGCGACGAGATCGTGCTGCCACCCGGCGTGCGCTCACTGGCGGCCACCCCTGCCTGCGCGGTGCAGGCGTTCAATCACGGGCCGACGACGCTGGGCCTGCAGTTCCACATGGAAGCGGACATGGACGACGTCAACACGCGGCTGTATCACCTGCGCGACTCACTCGCCCTGGCGGATATCGACCCGATGATGCTGCGCATGCACGCCAGCGAATCGGCGCAGCGCCTGCGTCATGCCTGCCATGCGGTGATGACACGCTGGCTGGATGATGTGGACAGCGGGGATGGCGACCCGCTTTCCGGCCGGATCCAGGCAGCGCGCTGAGAACGCCCGTCGCCGGCCGATCCGGCGGCGGGCACGCGCCTTCATTCCACCGCGTACACCAGGTTGAGCGTGGTCACCGTGTCGGTCTTCTTGAAGCCCGGGTCGACCTTGCTGTTGTAGCGCACCTGGTAGCCGAGCTTCAGCGCCAGGCGCTTGCTCATCGCCACCTGCAGGCCGATGTCGTTCTGCACGAAGGTGCTCAGCCGCCCGGTTTCCAGCAGCAAGGTATCCAGCAGCTTGGTGTTGTCGGTCAGGCGCCAACTGAAGTCGGCCAGGCCGCGGACAATCGTTTCGTTGGCCACGTGGCCGGTGGCCGCCTCGCGGCTGCGGCGGAAGCCGGGGCCGAATTCGGTCAGCAGGTGCCGGCGCGCATCGTCGAACCAGCGGTAGCCGTAGCCGATGCCGGCCACGCCGCGCCACTGGTAGCTGGCAAAATTGTCGTGGTCGTAGCGCGCCGAGCCGACCAGGTAGCTGCGCTTGCTCAGGTCGTAGGCGGACGACAGGTTCACGCCAAAGCGATTGGCGGTGTCGCGCGTCGTCGATCGGGCCACGCCGTTGTCGTCAATCAGCACGTTGCCGCGGCTGCGCAGCCAGAAGGCCGAAGCATCGTGATGCCAGCGGCCCTCGTCCAGGCCCACCGACAGCAGCGCATTGAGGTTCTGCGAACGTGTGTTGCCGCTGGCGCTGGTCAGGCCAAGTTCGCCGCTGCCGGTCCACTTGCGCGGCGTTGAGGCCTCTTCCTGTGCCAGCGCCGGGAAGGAGACGGCCAGGGCGACCGCGAGGAATGTGCCAGGGAGAACGCCGACCAAGGCGCCAAGGTACTTGCGATGCATCAGACCACCCGTGAGTAAGGAACGGGCAATCTAGACACGCAGGCAGGACAGCGATATTGGACGCATCGCACGTCGCGCGTGCTTGTCTGGCCGCCTGGACACGCAGGGCTCAGTCGTCGGCTGCCTCGCAATGTTCGACGATCAGCTGGATCGCGCCGCCACCACGGTAGTCATCGCGCGCCAGCCGATAGGCCAGGCGCAGGCGCGGGGCTGGCGCCTGGCCGCGCCAGCCGTCGAAATGGATGGCGTTGAGCGGCGCGGCCAGCCCTTGCAGGCGCAGCGTGTAGCGCAGGTGGCGTTCTTTCAGCGGGCGCCATTGCACGACATCGAACAGACCGTCGAACAGCGGCTCGGGGAAGCCCTGTCCCCAGGGCCCAGCCAGCTGCAGAGCTTCGGCGTGATGGAAATCCAGCTCGTGCGGCGCCAGTTCGCCATCGCTGTGCAGCTGTGCCTGCAGAATCGCAGGGTCGAGTTGCCGGCCGACCTGCGCCAGCAAGGCGTCATTGAACGCCGCCAGCGCCGCCTGCGGCAGACTCAGGCCGGCCGCCATGGCATGGCCGCCAAAACGTTCGATCAGTCCGGGGAATTGCGCATCCACTGCGGCCAGCACGTCGCGCATGTGCAGCCCGGCAATCGAACGCGCCGAGCCGCGCAACAGCGTCGCGCCGGGCTCGGCCGGGGCGAAGGCGATGACCGGCCGGTGCAGCCGGTCCTTCAGCCGCGACGCCACCAGCCCGATCACGCCCGGATGCCATTGCGGATCGAACAGGCACAGCGCCAGCGGCTGTGTTCCTTCGGCCTGCAACAGGGCACGGGCCACGGCGGCTTCGGCGTCGTCGGTCATCACCTGCTGCACGGCGCGGCGTTCGGCATTGATCTGTTCGAGCAGCGCGGCGATCTCGCGCGCACGCGAGGGGTCTTCGCACAGCAGCAGCTCGATGCCCAGCGCCATGTCTTCCAGGCGCCCGGCGGCATTGAGTCGCGGCGCCAGCGCGTAGCCGATGTCACTGGCGGTCAGGCGCGCGGCATCGCGGCCACTGACCTCGATCAGCGCCTGCAGGCCCACGCAGCCCCTGCCCTGGCGCAGGCGCTTGAGTCCGGCCAGCACCAGCGCGCGGTTGTTGACGTCCAGCGGCACCAGATCGGCGACGGTGCCGACGGCGACCAGGTCCAGCAGCACGCCCAGGTCGGGGCCGCCATCGCTGAAGGCGCCACGACTGCGCAGCTCGGCGCGCAATGCCAGCAGCACGTAGAAGATCACCCCGACGCCGGCCAGCGCCTTGCTCGGGAAAGCATCGCCGGCCAGGTTGGGATCGACGATGGCATCGGCCGGCGGCAGCTTTTCACCGGGAAGGTGATGGTCGGTGACCAGCACCTTCCAGCCCTGCGCGCGCGCCGCGGCAATGCCCGCATGGCAGGCGATGCCGTGGTCGACGGTGACCAGCACATCGGGGCGCAGCGGTGCGAGTTCGGCCACCAGCGCCGGCGACAGCCCATAGCCATGCACCATGCGATTGGGCACCGCGTGCAGCACGTCGTGCGCGCCCAGCAGGCGCAGGCCACGCACGCCGACCGCGCAGGCGGTGGCGCCGTCGCAATCGAAATCGCCGACGACCAGGATGCGCTGGCGCGCGGCAATGGCGTCGGCGAGCAAGGCGACGGCGCGCTCGATATTGGACAGCGCCGATGGCGGCAGCAGCCCGGCCAGGCGGGGTTGCGCGGCCTGTGCATCGAGTGCGCCCCGGGCGGCATACAGTCGCTGCAGCAGCGGCAACATGTCATCGGGCCAGGTGCCCGTCGCCTCGGCCTGGCGGCGCACGATCCGCGCGGCAGCCTTCATCCGGTCAGTTGCGTCCGTGGTCCGCGCCAGAAGCGCCAGCGCTGCGCACGCGTCAGCGTCAGCACTTCGCCGTCCTGGAAGTCCAGCACCAGCCGGTCCAGCTCGCCGCGGGCCATGGCCTGCAACAGCGGCTGCACCACTTCCTCGTCGAACTGCTGCAGCGAGCGCATATGGCGCAGGTCCACCAGCGCATCGACCTGGCCGGCGGCATCGGCGTCCACGCCGGCAGCCAGCGCCAGCGCGCGCAGCAGCGAATCACGGCTGCGCACCTGCATGTGCGTCGAGGCCACCGTCTCCGGCAGGCGTCCGCCGCCCCAGAACCACAGCGAGTTGATCGCCGGCTTGCCGCGCGCGGCGCGTTGCCGGTTCCAGGGATGCTGGTGCAGGACGACTTGCGACTCGGTCAGCAAGGCACGCCAGCGGCGCCCGGCTTCGCCTTGCGGCAGATGCGCGAACAAGTCCTCGCCCAGGGCCGCTTCCGGCGCGGCAAACTCCGGCAGTTGTGCTTCGGGCGACAGCCGCAGATACCAGCGCGCCGGGTCCGGAGCATCGAGCACGAAGCCGGCGTCGGCAAACAGCGGCCGCAGGTCCGGCAGCAAGGCCGCGGCGTCTTCCGCCTCCAGGCCGAGCGCTTCGCCATAGGCCATCATCCGCGCGCCGGTCATGTCCGGCACCACGTAGGCCGGATCGGCGCGCAGCCAGCTCGCACCGGCGGCGTCGCCGGCATCGAGTTGCCGGGTCAGCGCGGCGACCGGCCAGGGTGCCTGCGCCATGGAAAAATGCCGCTGCAACTGCGCGCGCTCGCCGGCCTGGCCGGACCGGTGATCGGCGCGGGCCAGCGCGCGGGCAACCGCACCGGCCGGCAGCGTGCCCGGCAGGCGGTCACGCGCCGGCAACAGCAGGGTCGCCGTGGCCACGGATCAGTCGACGTAGGCGACGCTGACCACTTCGTACTCGCGCTGGCCGGCGGGCGCGTCAATGGTGACGCTGTCGCCTTCCAGCTTGCCGATCAGCGCCCGCGCCAGCGGCGAGGAAATCGCGATCAGGCCCTGCTTGATGTCCGCTTCCAGGTCACCCACGATCTGGTAGCGCTTCTCCTCGTCGGTCTCGACGTCGGCCAGGGTGACGGTGGCGCCGAACACGATCTTGTTGCCGGCGCCGAGCTTGGTGATGTCGATCACCTCGGCGTGCGACAGTTCGCTCTCCAGCTGCTTGATGCGGCCCTCGATGAAGCCCTGTTCCTCGCGCGCGGCGTGGTACTCGGCGTTCTCCTTGAGGTCGCCGTGCTCGCGGGCTTCGGCAATGGCGGTGATCACCCGCGGCCGCTTGACCGACTTCAGGTGGTCCAGCTCCTCACGCAGGCGCAGCGCGCCCTTGGCGGTGATGGGGGCTCTCATGCTTCCAACTCCTTGTGCAGTTCCTGCAGCGACCACACCGGGCCGGTGCCGCGGAACTCCAGTGAATTCACCAGCGCGCGGGCGCCGGCAATCGTGGTCGAATAGGTCACGCGCTGCTGCAACGCTTCCCGGCGGATCGAGAACGAGTCGGCGATTGCCGCGCGGCCTTCGGTCGTGTTGACGATATACACGATTTCGCCGTTCTTGATCGCATCAACAATGTGCGGCCGGCCCTCGACCACCTTGTTGACGATCTCGCAGGACAGGCCGTGCTGCTGCAGCCAGGCGCCGGTGCCGCGGGTGGCGACCAGGCTGAAGCCGCGCTCGATCAGCGCCCGGGCCACCGGCAGCACGCGCTTCTTGTCCGGATCGCGGACCGAGACGAAGGCCTTGCCCGGCTGCGGCGCCTTGATCCCGCCGGCTTCCTGCGCACGCGCCAGCGCCGCGCCGAAGCTGCGGCCCACGCCCATCACCTCGCCGGTGGAGCGCATCTCCGGCCCGAGGATCGGGTCCACGCCCTGGAACTTGGCGAACGGGAAGATCGCTTCCTTCACCGAGTAGTAGTCCGGCACGATCTCGCGGGTGGCGCCCTGTTCGGCCAGGCTCATGCCAGCCATGCAGCGCGCGGCGATCTTGGCCAGCGGCACGCCAATGGCCTTGGACACGAACGGCACGGTGCGCGAAGCGCGCGGGTTCACTTCCAGCAGGAAGACGGTGTCATCGCCCTCTTCGTTGGTCTGGATCGCGAACTGGGTGTTCATCAGACCGACGACGTTGAGCGCCTTGGCCAGCTCGACGACCTGGCGGCGCAGCTCATCCTGGGTCCTGGCCGACAGCGAGTATGGCGGCAGCGAGCAGGACGAGTCGCCCGAATGCACGCCGGCCTCCTCGATATGCTCCATGACGCCGCCGATCAGCACCTGGCCGGTGCTGTCGGCAATGATGTCCACGTCAACCTCGACGGCGTTGTCGAGGAAGCGGTCCAGCAGCACCGGCGAGTCGTTGGAGACCTTGACCGCGTCACGCACGTAGCGCGCCAGGTCCGATTCGCCATAGACGATTTCCATCGCGCGGCCGCCCAGCACGTAGCTCGGGCGCACCACCAGCGGGTAGCCGATCTCGCGCGCCAGCAGCAGCGCTTCTTCGGCGTTGCGGGCGATGCGGTTCGGCGGCTGCTTCAGGCCGAGCTTGTCGACCAGCTGCTGGAAGCGCTCGCGGTCCTCGGCCAGGTCGATCGAGTCCGGCGAGGTGCCGATGACCGGCACGCCGTTGGCCTCCAGCGCGCGCGCCAGCTTCAGCGGGGTCTGCCCGCCGTACTGCACGATCACGCCCTTGGGCTGTTCCAGCTCGACGATCTCCAGCACGTCTTCCAGCGTCAGCGGCTCGAAGTACAGGCGGTCGGAGGTGTCGTAGTCGGTGGAGACGGTTTCCGGGTTGCAGTTGACCATGATGGTCTCGTACCCGTCCTCGCGCAGCGCCAGGGCGGCGTGCACGCAGCAGTAGTCGAACTCGATGCCCTGGCCGATGCGGTTGGGGCCGCCGCCGAGGATCATGATCTTGTCGCGGTTGCTCGGCGCGGCCTCGCATTCGTCCTCGTAGGTCGAATACAGATACGCGGTGCTGGTGGCGAATTCAGCCGCGCACGAGTCCACGCGCTTGTACACCGGGCGTACCTTGTGCGCGCGGCGCAGGGCGCGCACGCCGGCCTCGTTGGTGCCGGTGAGCTCGGCCAGGCGCGCGTCGGAGAAGCCGGCACGCTTGAGCTTGCGCAGGCGCGCGGCATCCAGCGCGCCCAGGCCTTCGGCGGCCACCTGCTGCTCGGTGGCGATGATTTCCTCGATCTGGTCCAGGAACCACGGATCGATATACGAGAGGTTGTAGACATCCTCCACGCTCATGCCGGCGCGGAACGCATCGGCGACGTAGAACAGGCGCTCCGGGCCCGGCGCCTTGAGCTCCCGGCGCAGCGTGGTCAGGTCGTCGGCATCGGCCAGGTCCAGGCCGGTCGGGTCCAGGCCGATCTTGCCGGTCTCCAGGCCGCGCAGTGCCTTCTGCAGCGACTCCTGGAAGGTGCGGCCCATCGCCATCACCTCGCCCACCGACTTCATCTGCGTGGTCAGGCGCGCGTCGGCCTGCGGGAACTTCTCGAACGCGAAGCGCGGAATCTTGGTGACCACGTAGTCGATCGACGGCTCGAACGAGGCCGGGGTCAGGCCGCCGGTGATCTCGTTCTTCAGTTCGTCCAGGGTGTAGCCGACCGCGAGCTTGGCCGCGACCTTGGCGATCGGGAAGCCCGTGGCCTTGGACGCCAGCGCCGAGGACCGCGACACGCGCGGGTTCATCTCGATCACCACCACCCGCCCGGTCTGCGGGTTGATGCCGAACTGCACGTTGGAGCCGCCGGTATCCACGCCGATCTTGCGCAGCACCGCGATCGAGGCATCGCGCAGGCGCTGGTATTCCTTGTCGGTCAGGGTCTGCGCCGGGGCCACGGTGATCGAGTCACCGGTGTGCACGCCCATCGGGTCGAGGTTCTCGATGGAGCAGACGATGATGCAGTTGTCCGCGGTGTCGCGGACCACTTCCATCTCGAATTCCTTCCAGCCCAGCACCGATTCTTCGACCAGCACTTCGGTGGTCGGCGACAGTTCCAGGCCGCGGTTGACGATCTCGATCAGCTCTTCGCGATTGTAGGCGATGCCGCCGCCGCTGCCGCCCAGGGTGAAGCTGGGGCGGATGATGGTCGGGTAGCCGACACGGGTCTGGATGTCGAGCGCCTCTTCCAGGGTGTGCGCGACCTCGGCCTTCGGGCATTCCAGGCCGATCTCGCCCATCGCCACGCGGAACAGCTCGCGGTCCTCGGCCATGCGGATGGCCTCGCGCTTGGCGCCGATCAGCTCGACGTTGTACTTCTCCAGCACGCCGTGGTCGGCCAGGTCCAGCGCGCAGTTCAGCGCGGTCTGCCCGCCCATGGTCGGCAGGAGCGCATGCGGCCGCTCCTTGGCGATGATCTTCTCTACCGTCTGCCAGTTGATCGGCTCGATGTACACGGCGTCGGCCATGTTCGGGTCGGTCATGATCGTGGCCGGGTTGCTGTTGACCAGCACCACGCGGTAACCCTCGTCACGCAGCGCCTTGCACGCCTGCGCACCCGAGTAGTCGAACTCGCAGGCCTGGCCGATGACGATCGGGCCGGCGCCGATGATGAGGATGGTCTGGATGTCTGAGCGCTTGGGCATGTTCTTCTCGAGCTCTGGGCGGTCGCGGGGCGGCGAGCGCCTGTCAGGATGGATCGGTGGGGGCAGCGGACGGTCGGCGGTGCGGTGCGGGCGGCGCCCCGAGGGACGCGCCAGCGCGCGCTTACGCCTTGTGTCCGGCCATCAGCGCAATAAAGCGGTCAAACAGCGGCCCCACGTCGCGCGGGCCCGGCGAGGCTTCCGGGTGACCTTGGAAGCTGAAGGCCGGCGCGTCGGTCAGCGCGATGCCCTGGTTGGTGCCGTCGAACAGCGAGCGATGGGTCACCCGCACGTTGGCCGGCAGCGTCGCCTCGTCCACCGCGAAGCCGTGGTTCTGCGAGGTGATCATCACCCGGTCATTGTCCAGGTCCTGCACCGGATGATTGGCACCGTGGTGGCCGAGGGCCATCTTCAGCGTGCGCGCGCCGGCGGCCAGGGCCAGCAACTGGTGGCCCAGGCAGATGCCGAAGGTCGGAATCTTGCGCGCGACGAATTCCTGGATCGCGGCAATGGCGTAGTCGCAGGGCTCCGGGTCGCCCGGGCCGTTGCTGAGGAATACGCCATGCGGGTTCATCGCCAGTACCTCGGCGGCCGGGGTCTGCGCCGGCACCACGGTCACCTCGCAGCCGCGCTCGGCGAGCATGCGCAGGATGTTGAGCTTCACGCCGTAGTCGTAGGCCACCACCTTGTACTGCGGCGGCACGCTGACGAAGGTGTCGCTGTCCAGGTCGAGCTGGCCTTCGTGCCAGGCGTAGGTCTTGTCGGTGCTGACCACCTTGGCCAGGTCCATGCCCTTGAGGCCGGGGAACTTGCGGGCCGCTTCCAGCGCCTGCTCGACATTGACCTCGCCGGCCATCAGCGCGCCGTTCTGCGCGCCGCGCTCACGCAGCAGGCGGGTGAGCTTGCGCGTGTCGATGCCGGAGATGGCGACCACGCCGCGCTTCATCAGCCATTGCGGCAGCGAGGCCTGGCTGCGCCAGCTGCTCGGGCGGCGCGGCACGTCGCGCACGATCAGGCCGGCCGACCAGACCTTGGCGGCCTCGTCGTCCTGGTCGGTGCAGCCGGTGTTGCCGATATGCGGGTAGGTCAGGGTGACGAGCTGGCGGGCGTAGGACGGATCGGTCACCACTTCCTGGTAGCCGGTCATGGCGGTGTTGAACACCACTTCGCCAACGGACAGCCCGGGGGCGCCTACGGATTCGCCCTCGAATACGGTGCCGTCTTCGAGGACAAGGATTGCGGGTTGGGTCACGGGAATCTCGCTGTGGCTGCGGGGGACTCCGACATGCACCGGCAAAATCCGGTTGCAGCAAAGCGCGGACGCGGTGCTGGGGACCGGTCCGACGCTAGGTTCGGGCAAGCGGGAATTGTAGCGGCAAGCGACAGGCGCTGCCAGTGTGAATACGGAATCCCGCCATGCCGGATGCCGATGGCGGCGATCCGTTCAGGCCAGCACGCCTTATTCCAGCAGGTCGCGCACGCGGTACAGCCCGGGCGCGCGGCCGCGCAGACGCTTGGCCGCGTGCAACGCGCCGCGGGCGAAGATGTCGCGATTGGTGGCGCGGTGCACCAGTTCGATGCGCTCGCCCAGGCCGGTGAACTGGACCAGGTGCTCACCAACGATGTCGCCGGCGCGCAGACTGGCAAAGCGCGGCTGCGCGCCGCTGCCGGTGGCGGCTTCGCCCAGGGTCAGCGCGGTGCCGGAAGGCGCGTCCTGCTTGTGGATGTGGTGCGACTCGATGATGTCGCAGTCCCAGCCGGGCAAGGTGCCGGCGGCACGCTCGACCAGATCGGCCAGTACCGCCACGCCGAGGCTGAAGTTGGACGCCCATACCAGCGGGATGCGCGTGGCCGCTTGCGCCAGCGCCTCGCGCTGCTCGGGCGCCAGACCGGTGGTGCCCGATACCAGCGGCACGCCGCGCTGAACGCACAAGGCCAGCAGTGGCGAGAAGCCCTGCGGCAGGCTGAAGTCGATGGCCGCGTCGAAGGCCGGAACGCCGGACAGTTCGCTGGCGGCAAAATGCGGCACGCCCTCGATGACCCGCTGTGCGGGCGAGCGTCCGACCACCGCGGCGACCACATGCAGTGCGGGGTCCTCGGCAGCCAGCCGCAGCAGGGCCTGCCCCATCCGCCCGGAGGCTCCGTGGATCAACAGTTTCAGCGCAGCGTTGGGCGTATTCATGGGTGCAGGCTAGCGCGCGGCGGTGTGCGCTGGAAAGCCCCGTGTAGGAGGGGCTTCAGCCCCGACAACCAAGCCGCGATCGATCAGATCACGGTCGCGGCGAAACCCGCACCTACAGCCCACCGGATCAACGCTGCCCGTGCAGGCGCTTGTCCCAGCTTTCTACCTGGCCATTGCTCAGGCGCCGCTCGAACAACGTGCGCCACGACGGCACCAGCGGCAGGCGCAACACCTCCACCAGCAGCGCCGGCTCGATGCCACGGCGATACAGCAGCTCGGCCAGCCGCGCCAGCGGCCATTGCGGGTGCGGCCGCTCCTGCAGAGTGAGGAAGTCGCCGGCGGCCACGCGGCCCGGCACCAGCACCCGGTAGTACCAGCCGGTGCGCCCACTGTCCTGTACGCGCCGGGCCATGTCGGCCACGCCGAAGCGGTCGGACAACTTCCAGCACGGCTGCCGCAACTGCGACACCTCGACAATGGCCGTGCCCAGGCTGAAGCGATCGCCCAGGCAGACGTCTGCTTCGGTCATGCCGACGCTGGACAGGTTCTCGCCAAAGGCGCCACCGGCGGCGAGCAGCGGATGCTCGCCCAGGTCGCGCATCCAGCCGGCGTAGTGATCGTACGGATAGTGATGCACGGCCTTGTCCGGGCCGCCGTGCACGCGCAGGTCGCCTTGTTCGTCGCCGAGCAGGCCGAGTTCTCCCACCTCGATCGGTCCATGATGGGGCCGCTTGTCGATGGCGCTGCGGCTGCCCGGCCGGGTGAAGTCCACGGCCTTGCCCACCCGCACCTGTTCGATCCGCACCTGCATGCCACTGTCCTCCACCGGCGAGGTGGCGATTATGCGGCCCGGCCGGCGTCGACCGGCAATGATTCCTGCAGCAATTGACCCAGGATGCCGACGCCGCGCTCGATGTCCTGCGGCGCCACGGTGACGAAGGACAGGCGCAAGGTGTTGTGCTGCGGCTCGGCGGCGAAAAACGGCGCGCCGGGAACGAAGGCGACATTGCGCGCGATCGCGGCCTGCAGCAGGGCCTGGCTGTCCATGCCGGCCGGCAGCGTGACCCAGATGAACATCCCGCCCTCGGGTCGGTTCCAGCGCACCTGCGGCGGGAAGTGCCGGGCCAGCGCCTGCAGCATGTGCGCGCACTGCTGCGCATAGCGCGCGCGGATGGTCGGGATGTGTTCGGCAAGGAAGCCGTCGCGCAGCACCTCGTGGACGATGCGCTGATTGAGCGAAGGCGTGTGCAGGTCGGCGGCCTGCTTGGCCTGCACCAGCTTGGCATGCACCGCCTTCGGGGCGACCAGATAACCCAGGCGCAGGCCTGGCGACAGCACCTTGGAGAACGAGCCCATGTAGATCACCCCGGCCGGGTTCATCGACAGCAGGCTGGGCAATGCCTCGCCGCTGTAGCCGAGTTCGCCGTAGGGATCGTCCTCCACGATCGGCACGCCGGCGGCCGCGGCTTTCGCCACCAGCGCCTGGCGCCGCGCCAGCGGCAGGCGGCGGCCGGTCGGGTTCTGGAAGTTGGGCAGGCAGTACAGAAAGCGCGCGTCCTGCAGCTGCGCCGGCGTCAGCGCTTCGACGTCAATGCCCTCCTCGTCCGAACGCATCGGCGAGAACGTCGGCGCGAACAGCGAGAACGCCTGCAGCGCGCCGAGGTAGCTCGGCGTTTCCACCAGCACCTTGCTGCCCTCGTCGATGAAGATCTTGCCGATCAGATCCAGCGCCTGCTGCGAACCGCTGGTGATGAGCACGTGCGCCGGATCGATCGAGGCGCCGGGCCGGCTCAGGTGCGCGGCCACCCACTCGCGCAGCGGCGCGTAGCCTTCGGTGGGACCGTACTGCAAGGCGGCCTGCGGCGCGTCGCGCAGCACGCGCTCGCTGGCCTGGGCAATGCGTTCGACCGGAAAGGTCGCCGGTGACGGCAGGCCGCCGGCAAAGGAGATGACTTCGGGGCGCTCGGTGACCTTGAGGATCTCGCGGATGGCCGAACTGGTCAGCGCGCGGGCGCGGCGGGAGATGGGAAAGGAAGTGTCCATCGCGCCAGCATAACGGTGCACCCGGCCGACCGCGCTGTGCAGTGCAGCGCGGGCCGCCCGCTGCAGAGGTCCCTCAGAGTGGGGCGGGCCCGATGAAGGCGGTGCCTTCGCTGCGCCGGATCGCCATGCGCCAGCGTTCGCGCACGACGGTATCGCGGGTGCGCGCGGTCATGCGCATGCCCGGCGCCGATACCAGCGTGCGCGTTTCCACTTCGGCCGAACGTTGGTCCGGCGCCACGGTAATGCGGGTGATGGTCTGCTCATGCTCCACCGGCACCTCGCCGCCGGTGGCCTCGCGGATGCTCCGCAGTTGCGCCATGGTCCGCGCCAGGTCATGGCAGTACTTCTCGCGGCTGACCACCTTGCGTGCCTGCTGGTTGTCGGCGCGATACAGGGTTACCTGCTCGAAGTCCGGCGCCAGCATCGCGCACAGGGTCTGGTCGTCCTGCTCGGCCAGCGCGGTCTGTGCCTGGTCGTAGAATTCGCGCACCTGCGCTTCGTCCAGCCGGTTGCCGCCCCACTGGTAGATGCCGGCGATCACGCCGAAAAACGCCACCACCCACAACAAACGCATACTCCGCCCCGGTCACGCCGCGTCCTGCGGCGCGGGCATCATAGCCGCCACGCCGCGGCCTGCGCCACGGCGGCGCGCGAGGTCCTAAGCTGTACGCCTTTCCCCACGCAGCACACCCTCATGCAGATCGCACAACAACTTGTCCTGGTCACCGGCGGTGGCCGCGGCGTTGGCCGCGCCCTGGTCCAGGCCTTCGCCCGCGAAGGCGCCCAGGTGCTCATCAACTACCGGCGCAGCCGCGACGCGGCCGCTGCGCTTGCGGCCGAACTGGGTCCGCGCGCGCTCGCGGTGCAGGCCGATGTGACCGACGCCACTGCCGTCCACGCGATGCTCGCGCAGGCGCAGGAGCATTTCGGCCGCCCGGTCAGCACTGTGATCAACAACGCCCTGGCCGACTTCTCGTTCAATGGCGATGCCCGCGCGCGGCCGGACAGCATCGGCTGGGCCGAGTTTGCCGCGCAGTTTGAAGGCAGCGTCCGCGGCGCGCTCAACACCGTCCAGGCCGCCCTGCCCGGCATGCGCGCACAGCGGTTCGGCCGCGTGGTCAACATCGGCACCAACCTGTTCCAGAACCCGGTCGTGCCTTACCACGACTACACCGCGGCCAAGGCCGCCCTGCTCTCGCTCACCCGCACCCTGGCCGGGGACCTCGGTCCGGACGGCATCACCGTCAACATGGTGTCGGGCGGCCTGCTGCGCACCACCGATGCCAGCGCGGCCACGCCCGAAGCGGTCTTCGACTACATCGCCGCTGCGACGCCGTTGCGCAGCGTTACCACCCCGGCCGAATTTGCAGACGCCGCGCTGTTCTTCGCATCGCCCTGGTCGCGGGCGGTGACCGGGCAGAACCTGGTGGTGGATGGGGGGTTGGTGCGCGATTGAGTGTCTGCTGGGGCCGCTGGCCTGCGGGTGCAATGGCCTCCCGGTGCACTGACCTTCGGGTGCGCCGACCTTCGGGTGCACTGACCTTCTCGCCCTTGTAGGAGCGGCTTCAGCCGCGACCGCCATCTGTCACATCGCGACTCCGCCCTTCGCGGCTGAAGCCGCTCCTACAACGCGACCGCCATCTGTCATATCACGACTCCGCCCTTCGCGGCTGAAGCCGCTCCTACACCGGCCCGGGCCCGCAGCTGTCACATCCACCGCAGGCCCCGCTCGTCGCACCCGCTACAGGCGCCAACCGCCGCCCCAGCCGCTGCGCGAACACCGACCGCCGCCGCAACAGCCACAGCGCCAGCGCGCCGCGCATGCGCCGCCAGCTAGCGGGAAACTGCTTTTTCCACACCACCGCCGCACTGACCAGCACCGCCAGCGCCACCACCACGTATTGCAGCCACAGCGCCATCGCTCAACCCGCCCCCAGCGCACGCGCCAGCTGGTAGGTCACCAGCGAGGCTACGTAGGCCAGCCCGAACAGGTAGAACGCCGCAAACCCCATCTGCCGCCAGGAGTTGGTCTCGCGCTTGATCGTCGCCAGGGTGGAAATGCACATCGGCGCGTAGATGTACCAGACCAGCAGCGACAGCGCCGTCGCCAGCGACCAGCCATCGTGGATCAACGGCGACAGCGCCTGCGCCGCCGCATCATCGTCGGCCGCCGACAGCGCATACACCGTCGCCAGCGAAGAGACCGCCACCTCGCGCGCCGCCAGCCCCGGGATCAGCGCGATGCAGATCTGCCAGTTGAAACCCAGCGGCGCGAAGAACACCGCCAGCGCGTGACCGATGCGCCCGGCGAAGCTGTAGTCGATCGGCGGCAGCGTTGCCCCCACCGGCGCACTCGGGAAGGACAGCAGGAACCACAGCAGGATCGTCAGCGCCAGGATGATGCCGCCGACGCGCTTGAGGAAGATCGCCGCGCGCTCCCACAGTCCCAACGCCAGATCGCGCGGATGCGGCAGGCGGTACGACGGCAGCTCCAGCAGCAGCGGGTGCTCGCTCTTGTCGCGGCGCCACTTCTTCATTACCCACGACACCAGCAGCGCACTGGCAATCGCCGCCGCATACAGGCCGAACAGCACCAGGCCCTGCTGGTTGAAGATGCCCCACACGGTTTTCTGCGGAATGAACGCGCCGATCAACAGCGCGTACACCGGCAGCCGCGCCGAACACGTCATCAGCGGCGCGACCAGGATCGTCGCCAGGCGGTCGCGCGGGTCCTGGATGCTGCGCGTGGACATGATGCCCGGCACCGCGCAAGCGAAGCTGGACAGCAGCGGGATGAACGAGCGCCCGGACAGGCCGGCAGAGGCCATCATCCGGTCGAGCAAAAAGGCCGCGCGCGGCAGGTAGCCCGATTCCTCCAGCGCCAGAATGAAGGCGAACAGGATCAGGATCTGCGGCAGGAACACGATCACCCCGCCGATGCCGGCGATGATCCCCTTGGTCAGCAGGCTGTTGAGCGGGCCTTCGGGCAGCGCCGCGCCGGTCCAGTCACCGAGCGCGCCGGCGCCGGCGTCGATCAGGTCCATCACCGGCGTGGCCCAGGCGTACACCGCCTGGAAGATCAGGAACATCACCACCGCCAGGCTGATCAAGCCGAACACCGGATGCAGCAGCCAGCGGTCGAGCGCGTCGTCGATGCGGCTGGTGCGCTCGGGCATCTGCACCGCGGCGGCCAGGATGCGCCGCACCGTGGCGTGGTAATTGCCGTCCTCCGGGCGCGTGTGCGGCGGGGCGGTCAGGTGTGGCGCCAGCGCGTCGATCTTTTCCACCAGTGCCTGCGCGCCGTGCCGGCGCACCGCCACCGTTTCCACCACTGGAACGCCCAGTTCGCGCTCCAGCGCGTCGCGGTCGATGCTGATGCCGCGGCGCTGCGCGGCGTCAACCATGTTCAAGGCCACGATCATCGGCCGGCCGAGCTCGCGCAGCTCCAGGGCAAAGCGCAGGTGCAGGCGCAGGTTGGTCGCGTCAACCACGCACACCAATACATCAGGCGCCGGCTCGCCGGGGTAGAAGCCGCGGCACAGGTCGCGGGTGATTGCCTCGTCCAGGCTCGCCGGTTGCAGGCTGTAGGCGCCGGGCAGGTCGAGCACGGCAAACTCGCGGCCGGAAGGCGCGCGCAGCTGGCCTTCCTTGCGCTCGACGGTCACGCCGGTGTAGTTCGCCACCTTCTGCCGGCTGCCGGTCAACTGGTTGAACAGCGCGGTCTTGCCACTGTTCGGGTTGCCCACCAGGGCCAGGCGCAGCGGTGCGGCGACGGCGTTCATGCGGCCTGCTCCGCCGCGCGCACCTGCACCCGGGCCGCTTCGCTGCGGCGCAGGGCAAAGCGCGTATAGCCCACCTGCACCAGCAGCGGCTCGCGTCCGACCGGGCCGAGCGCAACCACCTTCACTTCCTCGCCGGCGACAAAGCCCAGCTCGCGCAGACGCCGCGCGATTGCATCATTGGGATGGCGATCTTCAACGGACTCTACGACGGCGGGCTGGTGCAGCGGCATGTCGGACAACGTCACAGAACGCCCTGACAGGATAGGAATAGTTCTCATTCTACCACGCACCGCGCCGCGTCATGGGTGACACAACGTCGCTGGTTATGATGCACCCAGCCACCCTGCCCCCGGAGCCGCAACAGATGCAAGAAGCCACGCGCCAGCCAGCAGGCGAGGCAGCGAATTCTCATGTCCTGTCGATCGAGGATGACGCCGGAGTGCGCACCCTGCGCCTGCAGCGCCCCGCCCTGCACAACGCCTTCGACGCGCGGCTGATCGCCGAGCTCACCGCCGCGCTCGAGGCCGCCGGGCAGGCGCCGGAGGTGCGCGTGGTGGTGCTGGCCGGCGCAGGTGCTTCGTTCTCGGCCGGCGCCGACCTGCAATGGATGCGCGGCATGGCCGCCGCCGACGAAGACGAGAACCGCCGCGATGCCGCCGCCCTGGCCCGGCTGATGCGCACCCTCGACGAATTGCCGCGGCCGACCGTGGCCCGCGTGCATGGCGCCGCCTATGGCGGCGGCGTCGGCCTGGTCGCCTGCTGCGACATCGCCATCGGCAGCGCGCAGGCGCGCTTCGGCCTGACCGAAAGCCGGCTTGGCCTGGTGCCGGCGGTGATCTCGCCCTATGTCATTGCCGCGATTGGCCCACGCCAGGCGCGGCGCTGGTTTGCCAGCGCCGAGACCTTCGATGCCGCCACCGCCCAGGCCATCGGCCTGCTGCACGAGGTGGTGCCGGCCGAGGAGCTGGATGCGGCGATCGCCCGCCAGATCGAGTTGCTGCTGGCAGCCGGCCCGGCAGCCGTGGCCGCGGCCAAGCGCCTGGTGCGCGAAGTGGCCGGGCGCGGCGACCGCGACCAGTTGGACACGGACAACGCCGCGCTGATCGCGCGCCTGCGGGTGTCGCCCGAAGGCCAGGAGGGCCTGTCGGCCTTCCTCGAAAAGCGCAGCGCCGCCTGGGTGCCGCGCAAGGAGGCCCCGGACCATGGCTGATTTCGTGCGCGTGGTGGAAGTAGGCCCCCGCGATGGCTTGCAGAACGAAAAGACTCCCGTCTCTACCGCCGACAAGATCGAATTGATCGACCGCCTCTCGGCCACCGGTCTGCGCACCATCGAAGCGACCAGTTTCGTCAGCCCGCGCTGGGTGCCGCAGCTGGCCGACGCGGCCGAGGTCTATGCCGGCATCGCACGCCGCGCCGGCATCGCCTATCCGGTACTGGTGCCCAACGAACAGGGCTACGAACGCGCGCGCGCCGCCGGCGTCACCGAAGTGGCAGTGTTCACCGCCGCGTCGGAAGCGTTCAACCGCGCCAACACCAACGCCGGCATCGATGAATCCATCGACCGCTTCCGCCCGATCCTGGCGCGCGCCGCGCAGGACGGGGTCAAGGTCCGCGGCTATGTCTCCACCGTGCTCGGCTGCCCCTACCAGGGCCAGGTGCCGGTAGCGGCCGTGGTGGACGTGGCGCGGCGGCTGCACGCCCTGGGCTGCTACGAGATTTCGCTGGGCGACACCATCGGCACCGGCACGCCACTGAAGGCCCGGCAGATGCTCGCGGCCGTGGCCGCGGAAGTCCCGATGGGCGCGCTCGCCGTGCATTTCCACGACACCTACGGGCAGGCGCTGGCCAACATCGCCGCCTGCCTGGAGGAAGGCGTGCGAGTGGTGGACAGCGCGGTATCCGGCGCCGGCGGCTGCCCCTACGCCAAGGGCGCCAGCGGCAATGTCGCCAGCGAGGATGTGGTGTATATGCTGCACGGCATGGGCATCGACACCGGCATCGACCTGCAGGCACTGGCGGCCACCGGCCGCTGGCTGGCGGCCCTGCTCGGCCGCGAAACCGGCAGCAAGGCCGGGCGGGCGCTGGCGGCCACATGAAATCCGGCGCCGGTGACGCAGTGAATGCCGCCGGCGCCGAGACCGCACCGGCCGACACCCTGGCCGATACCCTGGCGCAGATCGAGCACTTCCTCGCCACCCAGCCCGATGATCCCGCCGCGCCGCTGCTGGCGCGCTGCGCCCAGGCCCTGCATTCGGCGCAGATGCGCTATGTGGCGCTGTTCGACGCGGTGCCCGACCCGGTCAGCATCCTCAGCGAGACCGGTATCGTGCTCGACCTCAACAAGGCCGGCGTGACGGCGTACCAGCGCCGCCGCGAGGACATCGTCGGCCAGCCGATCGAGCTGCTCAACCCGGACCTGCCGCGCGACCACCTCGACCCGGTGTGGGAAACCATCAAGCACGGCGAAACCTACGTCATCGAAGTCACCAACATGCGCGGCGACGGCAGCCGCTTCCCGGTGGAGGTGCACTCGGCCGGCTTCCAGCTCGACGGCAAGCCGTGCATCGTGGCGGTGGCGCGCGACCTCAGCGTGCGCTGGCAGGCCGAGTCGCGCTACCGCCTGCTGATGGAATCCATCGACAAGGGCGTGGTGCTGTTCGACCACGACCGCCGCGTGGTCTCGGCCAACCCGGCCGCGCACCGCATCCTCGGCGTCAACGGCAACGAGGCACTGGGCGAATTGATGCAGCCGGACGACTGGGTGATCGTCGACCCGCACGGCCGCCACCTGCCCCGCGAGCAATGGCCGATGACCCGCGCCTTCGCCGAAGGCCAGATCATCCCCAGCACCACCATCGGCCTGTATCACCGGCCCAAGGGCCGGATGATCTGGATATCGGTCACCTCGGTGCCGGTGTTCTCCAGCGGCCGCGATACACCGGACCATGCCTTTGCGCTGTTCTCCGACATCACCGAGCTCAAGCGCGACAACGCGATCTTCGACCGCGCGCAGTCGCTGGCGCACATCGGCGGCTGGGAATGGAACCGCAGCCAGCAGCGCCTGTACCTGACCGAGGAGTCGCTGCGCATCATCGGCCAGCCCGAGGCGCCGCAGACCATGACCCAGTTGCTCGCCTGCCTGCGCGGCGAGGACGAGGCGCGGCTGGAGGCGGCGCTGATCGAGGCGGTCACGCGCCAATCCGGCTTCGAGCTGGAACTGCAGGGCCAACGCGGTGATGGCCACTCGTTCTGGATCCGCATGATCGGCGAAGTGGAAAGCGGCGATCTGGCTTCCACCCGCATCGCCGGCACCTTGCAGGACATCACCGAGCGCAAGCAGACCGAGGAAACCCTGCGCATCCAGGCGCGCACCGACCCGTTGACCGGCATCATGAACCGCGACGCCGCGCTCAGCGACCTGGGCGCGCGCCTGTCCAACCCCACCCATGCCAGGGTGGCGGTGCTGTACATCGACCTGGACCGGTTCAAGACCATCAACGACGTGCTCGGCCACAACGCCGGCGATGAACTGCTGGTCGAGGCGACCCAGCGCATTGCCCGCGCGGTCGGTACCGAGGGCCTGATCGCGCGCTTTGGCGGCGACGAGTTCCTGGTGGTCTGCGATACGCGCGACCTGCCCGACCAGCCCGAGCGCCTGGCCCAGGCCATCACCCAGCAGTTCGCGCCGCCGTTCCGCTTCGGCAAGGACGAGTTCTCGGTCACCGCCAGCATCGGCATTGCGCGCGCGCCGCAGGATGGCACGCGCCCGCAGCAGCTGATCCAGAACGCGGACATGGCGATGTACGACTGCAAGCGCCGCACCCGCAACGGCTGGCAGGTGTTCAGCCCGGAACTGGCGCGTGCCCAGCAGGACCGGCTGCAGATCGAATCGCAGCTGCGCCGCGCCGCCGACCAGGAAGAGTTCCGCCTGGTCTACCAGCCGCAGGTGGACCTGCGCCATGGCCGCGTGGTGGCCGCCGAGGCGCTGATCCGCTGGCAGAACCATCAGCTCGGCGAGCTGCGCCCGGACCTGTTCATTGGCCACGCCGAAAGCACCGGCGACATCGTGCGCATTGGCCGCTGGGTGTTGCGCGAAGCCTGCCGGCAGGTACGGCAATGGCTGGACCAGGGCCTGGGCGTGGTGCGCGTGGCGATCAACGTGTCCTACCGCCAGTTCGCGCATGAGGACCTGGCCGAACAGGTGCGCGACGCGCTGGCCGAATTCGCCCTGCCCGGCTCGGCGCTGGAGCTGGAGTTCACCGAGCGGGTGCTGATCGAGGATGCGCCGTCCACCTTGCAGACCTTTGCCGACCTGCGCGACATGGGCGTAGTGTTGACCATCGATGATTTCGGCGAGGGCTACAGCGCGCTCAACTATCTGCGCCGCTTGCCGATCCACGGGCTCAAGCTCAGCCAGCTGTTCGTGGAAGGCGTGCCGGGGAATCGCTCGGATGTGGCGGTGTGCGAGGCGGTGTGCGGCATCGCCCGCAGCCTGGGTCTGGGCCTGGTGGCCGAGGGCGTGGAATCGGAAGCGCAGCGGCAGTTCCTGCTCAAGCTCGGGGTGCCGGTGGGCCAGGGCTTTCTGTTCGCGCCGGGCCTGCCGCCGGACGAGTTCGCGCGGCGCCTGGAAGACCTGCCGCACCCCGCGGCCTGACGCCGCGCAGCACGGTCCGGGCGGGGCTTTCGGCTAGAATCGCGGTTTCCTTTCGCGGACCTTGAGTTCATGCAAGCCGAATCCGTACGCGCGATTGTCACTGGCGGGGTTTCCGGCCTCGGTCTGGCCGTGGCCCAGCGCATCGTGGCCGATGGCGGCCGCGTGGCCCTGTTCGATGTCAACGACGACAAGGCCGATGCCGCGGTAGCCGCGCTGGGCCAGGAACGCGCGCGCTATTTCCGCACCGACGTCACCGACGAGGCGCAGGTGGCCGCGCAGGTAGCCGCGGCGGCGGCCTTCCTCGGCGGCCTCAACGTGTTGGTGAACTGTGCCGGCATCCTTGGCGCCGGCCGCGTGCTGGGCAAGGAAGGCAGCATGCCGCTGGCCACCTTCCGCGGCACGGTGCTGGTCAATCTGGTCGGCAGTTTCAACGTGGCCAAGGCCGCGGCCGAGGTCATGCAGCACAACGACGCCGGCGCCGATGGCGAGCGCGGGGTGATCGTCAACACCGCTTCGGTGGCGGCGTTTGAAGGGCAGATCGGCCAGGCCGCGTACTCGGCGTCCAAGGGCGGCGTGGTCGGCATGACCTTGCCGATGGCGCGCGAGCTGTCGCGCTTCGGCATCCGGGTGATGACGATCGCGCCGGGCATCTTCTGGACGCCGATGGTCGATGGCATGCCCGAGGCGGTGCAGCAGTCGCTGTCGGCGTCGATCCCCTTCCCCTCGCGCCTGGGCCAGCCCGACGAGTTTGCCGACACCGTGGCCTTCATCCTGCGCAACCGCTATCTCAATGGCGAGACGATTCGCCTGGATGGCGCGGTGCGTTTGATGGCCAAGTAGCTGGGAATGGGGAATGGGGAATGGGGAGTCGTGAGAGCGGCTCCCTCCCCTGAACTGTTCCTGCTCCGCTTTTGCTTTTCCCCATTCCCAATTCCCGATTCCCCATTCCCATGAAAGCCAGCGATATCAAGAAAGGCAACGTCGTCGAATACAACAACGGCGTGTATCAGATCCGCGACATCGAGCGCAGCTCGCCGCAGGGCCGCGGCGGCAATGTGCGCTTCCGTTTCATCATGTACAGCGTGCCGGGCGGGACGAAGCTCGACGCCAGTTTCGATTCGGACGACAACCTGACGGAAGTGGAGCTGCTGCGGCGCCAGGCCACGTTCTCGTACAAGGATGGCGAAGCGTTCGTGTTCCTGGACGATGAGGACTACACGCCGTATACGCTCGATGCGGATGTGGTGGGCGATGACGCCGGCTACATCACCGAGGGCTTGAACGGGCTGTACGTGCAGGTGATCGACGAGCAGCCGGTGGCGGTGCAGTTGCCGCAGCATGTGACGCTGGAAGTGGTGGATACGCCGCCGGAACTGAAAGGCGGCACCGCGACCAAGCGGCCGAAGCCGGCCAAGCTCAACACCGGTATCGAGATCATGGTGCCGGAGTACATCACCAACGGCGAGCGAATCCTGGTCAACACGACCACCGGTGAGTTTGGCGGGCGCGCGGACTGAACCGTCCGCCAACGCTGCTGGCGTTTGAAATCAGGCAAGGCGGCGGTTCATGCGCGAAGGATGTCGCGCACCGCCTTGCCGTTGGCGAGCTCGTCGATCATTTTGTCCAGGTATGAGCGGCTACCGCTGCTGCAACCAGGCGGCCAGGCCATCCAGGGTCTGCAGCCCATACTCCACCGCGCCGAAACCGACGACCTGCTGGCGGCGTTCGCGGCTGGGGTGAAGCTGGCGCAGGGTCAGCACCGTCTTGCCGTCCTTCTGCTCATCGAAGGTGATCGTCATATGGAAGCGCTCCGGGTCATTCGGATCCGGCGTGCCATAGTCCACCACGATCAATTGGTCCGGCACGATCTTCAGGAAGCGCATCAGGCTGGAGAAGCGCTGCTCACGCCCTTCAAAAACGCCGACCATATCGAAGCGCCATTCCCCACCCTCGCGGATGTCGGCCTTGTGGTTTTCTATGCGCAGGCCCGTCGGGCCATACCATTGCGCCAGCGCTTCCGGGTCCATCCAGGCGGCGAAGACCTTGTGGCGCGGATGCTCCAGCACCTTGACCACCACGACTTCGCGGTCGGGCGACCAGCTCTCAAAAAGCTTTTCCATCATCGTGCTCGGCGCTCTTGTCCAGGAATACTTCCAGGCGGTCGAGCCGCTCGGTCCAGCGTCGGCGCTCGGCTTCCATCCAGTTCGCCGCCTCCTCGAAGCGCGCACGTTCGAGCCGGCACCAACGGCTGCGGCCGCGCTTCTCGCTTGCGATCAGTCCGCAGTCTTCGAGCACCTTGAGGTGCTGGGCAAAGGACGGCAGTGCCATGCCGAAAGGCTCGGCGAGGACGCTGACCGGCATCTCCCCTTCGACCAGTCGTGACAGCACCGCGCGCCGCGTCGGATCGCTGAGCGCATGGAAGGCCAGGTCCAGGGGCGATGAGTGAAAAGGCATGAGACATCGTAGAGGCGGCCGCCGCGAGGGGTCAATGACATAAAGGCACTTGCCTAAATTTCGCGACAGAATACTATGGCATCTACCTTAGTGTCAGGAGCGACCCCATGGCAGTTCGTGTCGACCTCATCTTGTCGCTTGACGGCTTCGCCACCACGACAGACCAGACGCCTGAAAATCCCTTCGGCACGGATTGGGGTCGCCTGGTGGGCGCGTATGCCGCCACCCGCACATTCCGTGAGCGCGTGCTCCATGACAGCAGCGGCCAGGGCAGCACCGGCGTCGATGACGCCTATGCAAGGGAATATTTCGAGAATATTGGCGCCGAGATCATGGGGGCGGGCAAGTTCGGACTGCACGACCATCCCGATGATCCGGACTGGCAAGGCTGGTGGGGCGAGGAGCCGCCGTTTCACTGCCCGGTCTTCGTCCTGACCCACACGCTACGGCCTTCCATCGAGATGACCGGAGGCACCACGTTCCATTTTCTGGCGGCCGATCCGGTGGATGCCCTGCGCCGCGCCGGGGCCGCGGCCAATGGCAAGGATGTGCGCATCGGCGGCGGACCCAGCGTGGTTCGTGATTATCTCAAGGCCGGGCTGGTTGACCGTCTCCATGTCGCCATCACGCCGATTCTTCTGGGCCGTGGCATACGTCTCTGGGACGATCTGCGCGGGCTGGAGGCCGGTTATTCGGTCAGCTCCGAAGTGGCCGAGAGCGGGACTGTGCATGTCACGTTTCAGCGCTAGGCAGACTCGGGCGATGGGTCGCGGCTGATGGCCGAGAAGGCCACAAGAGCCGCTCCTACAGGGTGGTTGGCAGGCTTTGGGGAGGAACCCGCTGCCGCGTTTCGGTTGCCGCCAATTCGCGCAACCGGCGCTGGATGACGAGCAGGTTTTCATCGATCCGCCGCCATTCCTCGCGCTGCGCCTCGGGCAGGGCTGCCCTCGCCTGCGCGCGCAGCGTCGGCCAGCCGCTGGCCAGGCGCTGGTTGTGCGCGGGCAGGCGCTGTTCCACTGCGTCGCGTTCGGCGGATTGCGGCAATCCGTAGCCGGGCACGCCGGCCAGCAGTGCGGCCGGGGCCGCGAGCGCGCCGGCGTCTTGCAGGAGTTCGCGCACCTGGCCGCGGGCATGGTCGGCGGCCCCGTCGTCCTGGCTCAGGCGACGCTTCAGCCAATCGCGGGCGCGCAGTTCCTGGCGGCGTTGCGCGGCCTGTTCCAGCAGCAGGAACGCAGCGGTGGCGCGCAGGTCGCCGCGCACGATCCACGGCGCGCGGGTCGCCGCAGGCAGGTCGAGCCAGGCCTGTGCCGAGGCCGCAGGCAGTGCCGCCTGGGCATTGGCCACGGCAAACATCTGTTGGTAATGCTGCGCGGCCGAGGCGAAGTAGTAGCCCTCGCGCTGGGCGTTCGCCAGGTCCGCCAGTTTGCTGCCATAGGCCAGGCCCGCGCGTTCGAGCGCGGCGAGCAGCCCGCTGGGGGTGATGCCGCGCCAGTGCGCGCGCTCGCCGATGCGCGGATCGGCATCGCGCAGCAGCTTCCAGGTTTCCACCGCGCAGTTGTTGCTGATGAAGGCATAGCGGCCGTCATAGCTCCAGTGCAGTTGCGCGGCGCGTTCGAGTACCGCGGCAATGGCCTGGCGATCCAGCGCCAGCGGGTACGAGGCCAGGCCGCGCAGTTCGACCTGGGTGTAGTCGTCGATCACCTGTTCCAGCGGCAGCACGTACAGGCGCGAGGGATAGGCGCCGGTGAGTCCGCGCCAGCTGGAAATCTGCACGTCGTTGACGAAGGCGCGGAAGGACAGCACGCGGTGCCAGGCCAGGTCGAGGCGGCAGTCCGGCCCGGGCGCGCGGCCCGGTGCGCAGATCACCAGCCGCAGCATGGCGTGGCCCCAGCGGCTCATTGGCGCGTCGTTGCCTTCGGCGAACAGGTAGTCGATGGCGTAGACACGCGCCGGATCCAGGGCCAGCCAACCGGCCTGGCCATCGGCATGTTCGGCCTGCAACAGCGGCAGCGCCGGATCGCACGCGGTTTGCCGCAGCGGCGGCGTGCCGACGCGGGCCTGCAGCCACGCGGCCAGTGCGGGGCGACGACAGGCATAGTCGGGGTCGAGCACGTAGTGTTCGAGATTGACGGCGAGAAATTCGCGCGCGTCGGCGAGTTCGTAGCGATCAGGACTGCGCTCGCGCAGCGCGTTGCCGCCGCGCCCCGGCCAATAGCGTCGCCGCGGCCAGCCGGCCAGGTCGCGCAGGCGCGGGTCGCGTGACAGCGCACTGCCCTGCTGGCGGTCGAGTACGTGCGCCAGCTCGTGGATCACAGTGGCCAGACCCAGACGCGCCGCGGGATCCAGCCATGGATCGGCTTGCGGCTCACGCCAGGCGTCGAGCAGCTTGCGGTCCAGCCGCAGCCGCGTGCCAAAGGTGCGGCCGGCTACGTGCCTGGGCAGGTCGTCGCGCCATTGCACCGCAAGGTCGGTTGGCAGCGATGCCGCCCATTGCGACGGCAGGCTGGCGCGGGCAGACGAGAGCAGCCTTTGCGCTGCCTCCAGGTCAACGGTTGTGGCAGTCGGCGTCGAAGCCGCCGCCAGCGCCGGGCAGCTTGCCCAGCAGAACGCAGCAAGCAGCCACAGGCCGGCGCGCAGGCACAGGCGCCGCGCCCGGCCCGAGGCGATCACAGCGCGAGGATGCGCCGTGCCAGGACCAGGTCGTCGGCCTGCGCCGCGTCGCGCGCGCGCAGTTCACGCAGTGCCGCTTCCAGTCGTGCACTGCGCAGCTGGCCATCGCTGGCGACGAAGGCCGCGGCGTCGTCGCGCGCGGCCAGCAGCACCTTGTCATCGCCCGAGGTGCTGCCCGAGGAGGCCGAGGAACCGGCCGAGGACGCACCTGCCGAGGTACCGGCGAAACTGCTGGCCAGCGCGGTGGCCGGCAGGACGAGCAAGGCGCAGACGAGGAGCGAACGGATCATGTGGGGCGGGCTTGGGCAGTTGCAATGCAACGGAAGCGCAAGATTACCCGCGCCGCGCTCAGGCGTCGAACAGCTTGCCCGGGTTGAGCAGCCCGTTCGGGTCGAACACGCGCTTGACCCCGCGCATCAACGCAATCTCCGCTGCCGCGCGGGTGCCTTCCAGGTAGGGCTTCTTGACCAGGCCGATACCGTGCTCGGCGGAAATGCTGCCGCCGAATTCGGCCAGCACCTGCGCCAGCAGCCTGGTCACTTCCTCGCAGGCGGCAATGAACTGCGCGTCGCCGTAGCCATCGGGCTTGAGCACGTTGATGTGCAGGTTGCCATCGCCGATGTGCCCGAACCACACCACCTCGAAATCCGGGTAGGCCTCGCCCAGCAGCGCCTGGGTGCGCTCCAGGAACGCCGGCATCGCCGAAATGCGCACCGAGACGTCGTTCTTGTACGGTTTGTAACGGGCCACGCTCTCGGTGATGCCCTCGCGCAGGCGCCACAGCTGCTGCGCCTGGGCCTGGCTCTGGCTGATCACGCCATCCAGCACCCAGCCCTGGGCCATGCAGTCCTCGAAGGCGGCCAGGGCCGCGGCCTCTTCGGCCTCGTCGCCAGCCGCGTACTCGGTGACCACGTAGAACGGGTAGACCTGCTCGAACGGCGCCTGCGCGCCATCGGCGAGCACGTGGCCGAGCGCGCGGTCGGTGAAGAACTCAAAGGCTTCCAGGCGCAGGCGCTGGCGGAACGCGGCAAACACCTGCATGAGCACTTCAAAGGAAGGCAGGGCCAGCAGCATGACGTTGGCCGGTGGCGGCGGGTCGGTCAGACGCAGCGTGGCTTCGACCACGATGCCGAGCGTGCCTTCCGAGCCGATCAGCAACTGGCGGAAGTCGTAGCCGCTGGAGTTCTTGATCAGGGCGCGGTTGCACTCCAGCACCTCGCCGCTGCCGGTCACCACCTTCAGCCCGGCGATCCATTCGCGCGTGTTGCCATAGCGGATCACGCGGATGCCGCCGGCATTGGTGGCGATGTTGCCGCCAATGGAACAGGAACCGCGCGCGGCGAAGTCCACCGGGTAGACCAGGCCGTGCTCGCGGGCTGCGTTGTGCACTGCTTCCAGCGCCATGCCGGCCTGCACGGTGAGCGTGCGGTCGACCGCGTTGAAGTCCAGCACCTGGTTCAGGCGCTCCAGGCTGACCACCAGCTCGCCGTTGGCCGCGACCGCGCCACCGGACAGGCCCGTGCGGCCGCCCGAAGGCACCAGTGCCACGCCTTCGGCATTGGCCCAGCGCACGATGGCCTGCACCTCTTCCACCGACGCCGGCAGCGCGATGGCCAGCGGCGCGGGCACCCAACGCCGGGTCCAGTCGCGGCCGTAGTACTCCAGGTCGGCCGGTTCGGTCTTCAGGCGCAGGCCGTGCACGGCACGTTCCAGCGAGGCAATGCGAGGGTCGGTCATGGGGCGGCAAGCAGGAGAAAGCGTGACAGCCTGCCAGTGTGCGGCGATGCCGTCCAGCCGCGCGCCGGCAATGCCTTCGATACAGCTGAAACCATTGCGCGCCAATGGCTTGCGCGTTGCCGCGGCGCACCAAAACGCACCGTGCTCTGGCATAGTGGCCGCCCGCCCCGCGCTATTGCTTGTTGCCATGTCGCCGAAGAAGACCTCGTTCCCGAAGCAGGACATCCGCGTGCTGTTGCTCGAAGGCCTGAGCCAGACCGCGGTGGACACTTTCCGCGCGGCCGGCTATTCGCAGATCGAAACCCACGCCAAGTCGCTGCCGGAAGACGAGTTGAAGGCGCGCATTGCCGAGGCGCACATCATCGGCATCCGTTCGCGGACCCAGCTCAGCGCCGAGGTCCTGGCCGAGGCCAAGCGTTTGATCGCGATCGGCTGCTTCTGCATCGGCACCAACCAGGTCGACCTGGACGCCGCCGAACTGGCCGGCATTCCGGTGTTCAACGCGCCCTACTCCAATACCCGCAGCGTGGCCGAGCTGGTGATCGCCGAGGCGATCCTGCTGCTGCGCGGCATTCCGCAGAAGAATGCCGAATGCCACCGCGGTGGCTGGTCGAAGTCGGCCGCCGGCAGCCATGAAACCCGGGGCAAGGTGCTGGGCATCATCGGCTACGGGCATATCGGCACCCAGGTCGGCGTGCTGGCCGAGGCGCTGGGCATGCAGGTGCTGTTCCACGACATCGAGGCCAAGCTCTCGCTCGGCAATGCGCGTGCGGCCACCGACCTGGACGAACTGCTGGCGCAGTCGGACGTGGTGACCCTGCACGTGCCGGAGACGGCCTCGACGAAGAACATGTTCGGCGCCGCGCAGATCGCGAAGATGAAGCGCGGCGCGCACCTGATCAACGCTTCGCGCGGCACGGTGATCGACATCGACGCGCTGGACACGGCACTGCGCGAGGGCCAGATCGGCGGCGCGGCGGTGGACGTGTTCCCGGTCGAGCCAAAGGGCAATGGCGAGGCGTTCGTGTCGCCGCTGACCGCGCATGACAATGTGATCCTGACCCCGCACGTGGGCGGCAGCACGCTGGAGGCGCAGGACAACATCGGCATCGAGGTGGCGGCCAAGCTGGTGCGCTACAGCGACAACGGCAGCACGCTGTCGGCAGTGAATTTCCCCGAGGTCACGCTGCCGGAGCATGCCGACAGCCTGCGCCTGCTGCACATCCACCGCAATGTGCCGGGCGTGCTGTCGCAGATCAACGAGCTGTTTTCGCGGCACAACGTCAATATCGATGGCCAGTTCCTGCGCACCGATGCGAAGGTGGGCTATGTGGTGATCGACATCAGTGCTGACGAGGTGCAGGCGGCGCAGATCAAGGATGAGCTTGCCAGGATTCCGGGGACGTTGCGGACGCGGATTCTGTATTGAGGGATTGCGTCGCAAGGGTCACTGTAGGAGCGGCTTCAGCCGCGACCGCGATCTGCCAGATCACGACTCCGTTTGGTTCGAGGCTGAAGCCCCTCCTACAGACCCCAAGATTTCCCAGATGTCCCAGATTCCCCCGACACCCAGCGGTACGTGAGCCAGCCCTACCGCCCCAGCCACTTGCCCGCCATGCGCCGCATCGATTCGTCGGCCTGCGGGTCGGCCGACAACTCGCGTACCGGCCGCCACGCCAACGCCAGCGATTCCTCGCTGACGACGAACGCCTCCACCGCCCCGGCACGCACCACATAGCGGGCGTCGTAATGCCAGTGACCCGGCACCTCGCCGCGTTCGGGAATCCAGTGCCGGTCCAGGTCGAACAGCTCGTCGCTGTCCAGGGTCAGCCCCGGCAGCCCGGACTCCTCCTCGGCCTCCTTCAACGCCACCGCCGCCAGGTCGCGCTCGCCGTCGGCATGGCCGCCGAGCTGCAACCAGCGCTGCAGCTTGCGGTGGTGGGTCAGCAGCACGCGCTCGCCATCGCCGCTGACCAGCCAGGCTGAACTGGTGAAGTGCCCGGCCAGGCGCTGGCGCACGAAGGGATTGGCCGCCTCGTCCAGCAAGGCGAGGAACTGCGCGGCGACTGCGGCCTCCTCGGGCCAGCGCCGGGCATAGGCATGGAATTGCTCGTGCAGGGTCGGGATCTGGGCCGTCGTCATGTCCACTTCGGGAGCAAAAAGATTCGGCATTATCGCCGGGCCATGTTGCACTGCGCTTGTGGTCCGGCTTCAGCTTTGGCTAAGGTACCGCCCACCTTCCGGCTTTCTCCGGAACCCCCACGGCCCAGACGGGCACGGCCAGCCGGCCGCGCCCCGCCCACCTTTTTTCGGGAAGCACGCGCATGCTGAAGTCATTGTTGAGGGTCAAACCGGTCGAGCCCGCCGGCCACGTGGACGCCGGCGAGCCGTTTGAAGGCAGCCTGGAGGGCGAAGCCACCCTCAAGCGCACCCTCACCGCCAAGCACCTGGTGATGCTCGGCATCGGCGCGGTCATCGGCGCGGGCATCTTCGTGATGACCGGCCAGGCCGCCGCCAACCACGCCGGCCCGGCGGTGGTGCTGTCGTTCGTGATCGCCGGCTTTGCCTGCGCGCTGGCCGGCCTGTGCTACGCCGAGTTCGCGGCGATGATGCCGGTCTCCGGCAGCGCCTATTCGTACTCCTACGCCACGCTGGGCGAAGGCATGGCCTGGTTCATCGGCTGGTGCCTGGTGCTTGAATACCTGTTCGCCGGCTCCAGCGTCGCGGTCGGCTGGTCGGCCTATCTGGTGAGTTTCATCACCACCACACTGGGCCTGCCCTTCCCCGCCGAGCTGGCCAATGCGCCACTGGACTGGACCGGCCACGCCTTCGTGGCCTCCGGCGCGATCATCAACCTGCCGGCGGTGCTGATCGTCGCGGCGGTGAGTGCGCTGTGCTACGTCGGCATCACCCAGTCGGCCTTCGTCAACGCGATTGTCGTGGCGATCAAGGTGGTGGTGATCTGCCTGTTCGTGGGCTTCGCCTGGTCCTATGTGAACCCGGCCAACTGGCATCCCTTCATTCCCGAAAACACCGCGCCGGGCGTGTTCGGCTGGAGCGGCGTGTTCCGCGCCGCGTCGATCGTGTTCTTCGCCTACATCGGTTTCGATGCGGTCTCGACCTCGGCCGGCGAAACCAAGGACCCGCAGCGCAACATGCCGATCGGCATTCTCGGTTCGCTGGCGGTGTGCACGATCATCTACATCATCGTCTGCGCGGTGCTGACCGGGCTGATGCCCTACACCCAGCTGGGCACCGCCAAGCCGGTGGCCACCGCACTGGAAAGCATTCCGCAACTGGCCTGGCTGAAGACCGCAGTGGAAATCGGCGCCATCGCCGGCCTGTCCTCGGTCGTGCTGGTGATGCTGATGGCGCAGCCGCGCATCTTCTACACCATGTCGCGCGACGGCCTGCTGCCGCCGCTGCTGGGCCGCGTGCACAAGCGCTACCACACCCCGTACGTGGGCACGATCATCGTCGGCGTCGTCGCCGCGGCGCTGGCCGGGCTGATCCCGCTGAAGGTGCTGGGCGAGCTGGTGTCGATGGGCACGCTGCTGGCCTTTGCCACCGTCTGCGTCGGCGTGCTGGTGCTGCGCTATACGCGCCCGGAGATCGCGCGCCCGTTCCGCGTGCCGATGGTGTGGCTGGTCTGCCCGCTGGGCGCGCTGGCCTGCGTCGGCCTGTTCCTGCAGGCGTTCCAGGAGCACTGGAAGGTGTTCGTGGGCTGGACCGTGATCGGCCTGTGCATCTACTTTTTCTACGGCATGCGCCACAGTCGCCTGGCGCAGAAGGCCTGAGCCCACCGAAGCCGGCGCCAGCGCCGGCTTCTCCTTATCGCCGCCCCCACCGGATACATCTTCAATGCTCAAGCAACTCTGGGCCACCAAGCATCCCCACGCCAGCCATGCCGACGCCGGCGGCCTGGGCCTGACCCGCGCGCTCGGCCCGTGGGGGCTGACCGCGCTGGGCATCGGCGCGGTCATCGGCGGCGGCATCTTCGTCATCACCGGCACCGCGGCGGCCAACCATGCCGGTCCGGCGATCATGCTCTCGTTCCTGCTGGCCGCCATCTGCTGCGCGTTCTGCGCACTGGCCTATGCCGAATTCGCGGCGATGGTCCCGGTGTCGGGCAGTGCCTACACCTACACCTACGCCACCTTTGGCGAGCTGGCGGCGTGGTTCATCGGCTGGATGCTGGTGCTGGAGTATGGCGTGTCCGCCTCGGCGGTGGCGGTGAGCTGGACCGGGTATTTCCTCAGCCTGCTTGAACACTTCCACATCACCCTGCCCGCGGCGCTGACCAACGCACCGCTGGACGCGCAGCTGCGCCCCACCGGCGCCATCGCCAACCTGCCGGCGGCCGGCATCACCCTGCTGCTGACCTGGCTGTGCTATGTCGGCATCCGGAAGTCCTCGGCGATGAACATGGCGATGGTGCTGCTCAAGAGCGGGCTGATCGTGCTGGTGATCGTGGTTGGCTGGAAGTACGTGGACCCGGCCAACTGGCAGCCGTTCATTCCGCCGAACGAGGGCCCGGGCAAGTTCGGCTGGGAAGGCGTGCTGCGTGGCGCCTCGATGGTGTTCTTCGCCTACATCGGCTTCGAGGCGGTGTCGGTGGCGGCGCAGGAATCGCACCGGCCGCAGCGTGACATGCCGATCGGCATGCTGCTGTCGCTGGTGATCTGCACGGTGCTGTACATCGCCATGGCCGCGGTGATGACCGGGCTGGTGCCATATACCGCGCTGGGCACCGACGAGCCGGTGGTGACCGCGGTGGCGGCGCATCCGCAGCTGGGCTGGCTGCGCGTGGTGGTCGAGGTCGGCGCGCTGATCGGGCTGTCGTCGGTGGTGCTGGTGATGATCATCGGGCAGCCGCGCATCTTCATGATCATGGCCCGCGACGGCCTGCTGCCGGAAGTGTTCACCCGCATCCATCCCAAGTACCGCACCCCGCACATCAATACCGTGATCACCGGCCTGGGCATCGCGCTGCTGGCGGCGCTGTTCCCGCTGGACGTGCTGGGCGAGCTGACTTCGATGGGCACGCTGATCGCCTTTGCCGCGGTCTGCGCCGGGGTGCTGATCCTGCGCCGCACCCAGCCCGACCTGCCGCGCCCGTTCCGGATGCCGGCGGCCTGGCTGATCTGCACCCTGGGCGTGCTCAGCTGCCTGTTGCTGCTGTCGGCGATGACCGCGCACAACTGGATGCTGATGGCGCTGTGGACGCTGGGCGGGCTGGCGATCTATTTCGCCTACGGCTTCCGCCACAGCCGACTGCGTTGAGGCAGGCGCGCGGGGGCCGGGGATGCGCTTTCCCTTTCCCTCGCAGCCTCTAGAATGCAGGCCATGACCCAGACTTCCGTCCCCTACAGCACCGCGCGCCTGCACCAGCTGGCGCAGCTGCTGATCGGCAACATCCGCGAGCTGGCCCAGGCCGGCTGGACCCCGGCCACCAGCAGCAACTTCTCGCACCGCCTGGACGAGCAGCACGCGGCCATCACCGTATCCGGCCGCGACAAGGGCCGCCTGGTCGAAGACGACATCATGGTGGTCGACTTCGACGGCCAGCCGGTCGGCCGCCAGCTGCGGCCCTCGGCCGAAACCCTGCTGCACACCCAGCTGTACCGGCGCTACCCGGAAATCGGCTGCGTGCTGCATACCCATTCGCCGGTGCAGACGATTGCCTCGCGCCTGTACGCCGGCCAGGGCCACATCCGCCTGGAAGGCTACGAGCTGCTCAAGGCGTTTGAAGGCAACAGCACCCACGAGATGGCCATCGAGGTCCCGGTGTTCGCCAACACCCAGGACATGAACGTGCTCGCCGCGCAGGTCGATGCGCTGCTGGACAAACAGTGCATGTGGGGGTATCTCATCGACGGACACGGGCTTTACGCCTGGGGCCGCAACATGGCCGAAGCACGCCGCCACCTGGAGGCGTTCGAGTTTCTGTTCCACTGCGAACTGGAACTGCGCAAGTTGCGCGCCTGACCTTCCCTCCCCGCCCTAGCCACGCCGCCATGAGCAGACTCCGCATCTACCCCGACACCGCCCCCGACGCCCCGAGCTTCGACAGCCAGGACGGCGCGCAGATCGCCGTCGAGCTGCAGAAGATCGGCGTGACCTTCGAGCGCTGGCAGGCCAACCAGCCGATCAGCCCCGGCGCGGCGCCCGAGCAGGTCATGGAAGCCTATCGCGCCGATATCGACCGCCTGGTCGCCGAGCGCGGCTTCAAGACCGTGGACGTGGTCTCCATTGCCCCGGACAACCCCAAGCGCGAGGAAATGCGCGCCAAGTTCCTCGACGAGCACTTTCACAAGGAAGATGAAGTGCGCTTTTTCGTCGCCGGCTCGGGCTTGTTCACCCTGCACGTGGACGGCAAGGTCTACGAGATCGAATGCGTGAAGGACGACCTGATCGCCGTGCCTGACGGCACGCTGCACTGGTTCGACATGGGCGAAGAGCCGCACTTCGTCGCCATTCGCTTCTTCACCGAGCCGGACGGCTGGGTGGGCCACTTCACCGGTACCGACATTGCACGACAGTTCCCCCGCTACCAACCCGAGAGAAAGGCGAGCTGACGATGACCCAACCGCAGGCGATCCTCACTGATATCGAAGGCACCACCAGCAGCATCTCCTTCGTCAAGGACGTGCTGTTCCCGTATGCGCGCCGCGAGCTGCCAAAGTTCGTGCGCGAGCACGGCGGCCACCCGCAGGTGCGGCACTGGCTGAACCAGGTCGCCGACGAGATTGGCGAAGAGGCCGACGACGACGTGCTGGTGGCCACGCTGCAGCGCTGGATCGACGAGGACCGCAAGACCATCGCGCTGAAGGCGCTGGAAGGGATGATCTGGGAGGCCGGCTACCGCGATGCCGACTTCACCGCACACATCTATCCCGACGCCGAGCGCCTGCTGCGCACCTGGCACCAGGCCGGGATTCCGCTGTACGTGTATTCCTCCGGCTCGGTGCCGGCGCAGAAGCTGTTCTTCGCACACAGCGACGCGGGCGACCTCACCGGGCTGATTTCCGGCTGGTTCGATACGCAGATCGGCCCCAAGCGCGAGAGCAACAGCTACCGCCGCATTGCCGAGAGCATCGGCCTGCCCGCACCGCAGATCCTGTTCCTGTCCGACGTGGTCGAAGAACTCGATGCTGCCGGCCGCGCCGGCATGCGCACCGCGCTGCTGGACCGCCTTGCCGACTATCCGACCCCACGCAGCGGATTGGAAGTGGGCAAGCACCAGCGCGTGGAGACGTTCGACCAGATCCAGTTTGCCGGCTGACCTTGCAGGCCGGCGCCAGCAGGCGCCGGCTGCCACCCTGGCCGCACCGCATGCGCCTGCGTTTTTCGCCCTTGTCCCTTCCGCTGCCACGCCTGCTGTTCGCCCTGCTCGCGTTGCTGCCGGCCACGCTGCTGACCGGCGCGGCGACCGCGCCCACCCAGGCGCAAAGCGCCGCTGAAGCCGAGGCCGCGCCGCCCGACCCGCTGGACCAGGCGCAGCTTTCGCAGGCGCTGGGCGCACTGCGCCCGCAGCGGACCGGGATCCGTGACTTGTATGTGCTGGGTTTCGCCGGCGACGCCAGTGACCCGGTGTTCCGCAACGAGGTGCTGTACCTGCGGCAGATGTTCAGCCGCCGCTTCGACAGTGCCGGCCACGCCCTGGCTTTGGTCAACGCCCCGGACAATCTCGGCGCCAGCCGTTACGCGCCGATGGCGACCTACGACAACCTCTACGACGGCCTGGCGCGCATTGGCGCGTTGATGGATCGCGAGCAGGACATCCTGCTGCTGTTCGTTTCCACCCATGGCACCGAGGATCACGCGCTGTATGTGGACGCCGGCCCGGATGGCTACGACTACATCAGTCCCGAAGACCTGCGCCAGGCGCTGGACGACGCCGGCATCCGCCATCGCGTCATCGTGCTGTCGGCGTGCTATTCCGGCGGCTTCATTCCGCGCCTGCGTTCGGCGGACAGCCTGGTCATCACCGCCGCGCGCGCCGACCGCCCGTCCTTCGGCTGCGGCAATACTTCCAACGCCACGTATTTCGGCCAGGCCTGGCTGGTGGACGCGATGAACCAGACCGACGATTTTGTCGAAGCCTATCGCCTGGCCAGCGCCGCCATCACCGAGCGCGAACGTGACGAGGGCGAGCTGCCCTCGCTGCCGCAACTGTCGCAGGGCCGCCGCATTGGCGCGACCCTGGCCCAGTGGCGTGCCGGTTTGCATCTGGGGGAGGCGGTGCCCTATCCCTATCCGCCGGTGGCCACCGACGCGGCGGTGGCACCAGGTCGTTCCCGATGATCAGGGATCGCCGCCGGAGCTGCGGGGCCGCCGATTGAACTTGCCAGCTGCGTTGGCACGTAGAACGCACCGATCCCCGGAATGAAATCCTGCGGGTTCGCGCCAACGAGGTTGGTCAACACGATGATGGCCAACCGCTCGTCGGGATACACGATGAATGCAGCGCGGGCACCCCCCATGCCTGCCACTTGTCGTTGCGCAGCGCCTGCCAACACCGGCCAGCCCGCCGCCCAGCTTCCATCGGCCCCGCTGTTCAATTTTTCCGGGGTCCACATATTGCGGACACTGGCCTTGCTGATCAGTTGGCCAGTGGTCAGCGCGACCATCCAGTGCGCGAGCTCATCGGCCGTGGTCTGGATTCCACCGCCAGCCCACAGGCCGCGAGGCATGTCATAGAACCAGTGCGACAGTCGCTCCTCGGCGCCCGGCGCGTCGGTTTTTCGCGGAAAATAGCTGTACATGGTGGTGGCGTTGGCAAGCAGATCATAACTGTCGCCGAACGTGGACAAGGGCATGCCGGCTACCGCGAATTGACGCGTCGCAACGTATTCTTCGTAGGGCATGCCCGCTCGCTTTTCTATGATCCGCGCCAATAATCCATAGTTGGTCTGGTTGTAGGCGAACCGGTCGCCGACGGGCGCATCCATGGGAAGCGCCTTGACTGCCTTCCATGCGTCCTGCTCGGAACCTCCGCCCACCAGCCCTTGTTGATCGAGGATATCGGGCAGACCTGACGTGTGCGCCAGAAGTTGGCGAACACGAATGCCTTGCCACGCCTTCGGCAGCTCATCCAGATAGCGCGAGATGGGTGCATCGACATCGACAAGCCTGGCTTCGGCCAGTTGCATCATGGCCACGCCGGTGAAGGACTTGCTCGCGGAATTGATGGGGAACAGGGTCGCCCTTGTGACCGGCACGTGGTTCTCCACGTTTGCCCAGCCATAGCACTCGGACAACACGACCCGATCGTCCTTGACGACCGCAATCTGCAAGCCCGGTATGCGCTTTTCCTCCATCGTTTTCTGCACGAACTGCCTGACCAGCTCGTTCGCCTGGTCCAATGCATCCGCAGCGGCGCCTACGCCAGGAAGCGACAACAGGACGGCTGCGATCGCGGTGACACCCCATTTCCCCAGCAACATGCGTCTTCCCCCAGGCGAATCCGCCATGACGTGATGATCAACAGCCCCTGACCCGCGGCGCGTGCGCGGCGGGTCTGAGAGTGAGATGCATCGAGCAGCCCCAGGGTTTAAACAGGTCGCTGGACCGCGCCACGCCCTCCGATGCGAGGGATTCGCATTTCTCCATCGCCAGCCGGCGATCACTAGAATGCCCCTCGCCGCAGCCAGCCATCGCCAGCCGCAGCCGATCCCCGCTCGCCAGCCAACGCTCGCCAGCCAGGATCACGACAGACGCCTCCCTCGCGGAGGCGTTTTGTTTTGCCCGATCAGCGCGTCACTTCCGCCAGCCGGTAGCGCGTCCGCGCGGTCACTTGCCGATCCGGCAACGCGGCGCGCACCTCCACCTCGTGCTCGCCCAAGGCCAGGTCCGTCGGCAAGGCCCCGCGCCACAGATGCGTCGACGCTGTGGCCTCCGGCGAACGATCATCGCCGCGCAAGGCCTCGGCCAGATCGTCGCGCGCGTTCTCCACCGTCACCCGCGGATCCGGCGCCAGCACCCGCTTCATCGGCTTCCACTCGCCTCCATCCACGCGAAATTCCACCTGCGTGTCCGCCTGCCCCATGAACACATTCGCGTACACGCCCCAGGCCGGATAAGCACCCTTGCGCAAGACTTTCGGCGCATGCAGGTACAACTGCGCATCGTCGGGATCACGCGCAGCGTGATAGTCCAGCGTGTAGCCGCCATCGCGGCTCACATTGAGCACCGCGTAACCATTCGGCGTGCCGTCCGACATCGTCGCGTCCGGCACGCCCGCGGCATCCTTCACCCCGGACCAGAACGCGCCACAGGCGGCGCCCACGTTGTACTCGTGCAATGGCGTGGCACCCGCCCAGCCCTCCGCGGCGCCGTGGTAATAGTGACGCTGGGTGTGACTGTGGCCGCTCAGCACCAGCACGTGCGGAAATTCGCGCAACAGGCCGAACAGGCGCGCGCGATCGGCGTGACGGAAGGTCTCGCGGCCCGGCTCGGCATCGAACAGCGGGATATGCATGCCCAGCACCAGCAGGCGATCGCGCGGCAGCGTGCGCAGGTAGTTCTCCAGGAAGGTGAACTGGTCCGCGCGCAGGCCGCCGATGTAACCCGGCTTGCTGCCGGGCTGGAACACCACATCGTCCAGGAACACGAAGCTGGCGCCCTGCTCGTTCACCGCATAGGTGTCCGGCCCGTACACCGCACGCCAGCCGCTCAGCGAGGCGGCATCGTCGGCGGCATCGAAGTTGAGATCGTGATTGCCCGGCACATGGAACCACGGCACCTGCAGCTGCGTGGTGACGCGATTCAAGGCCGGATACAGGCTGAGGTCGTCAGCCACCAGATCTCCCAGCGTGGTGCCCAGGCGTGCGCGGGTCTTGCCTCGCAGCGGCTCGACGATGTCCTTGGCGTAGTACCCGACATCGGTGAGGTTCGCGGTCTGCGAATCGGAAAACACCAGCATCTGGAAACCGTCAGGCGCCGCGGGCTCGGCGCGCTGCAAGGCGAAGTCCCAATGCTGCGTGTCGCCGGACGTGGGCGCGGCGCCCGGATACTTCAGCGCCGGGCCACCTTGCGGCGCGTACAGCCGCCAGAACGCCGGCAGCCCATCGGCGGCCGCGGCGAAGCGATAGCCCTCCGGCTTGATGACGAAGGCGATCTGCCCGTCTCGCAGGGGCAACTGGTAGCGGCCCTGGGCATCGGTGTTGACGATGACCTCGCCGTTGGAAACCTGCACACCCGCGACGCCCGGCTCGCTCCCATCACGCCCGGCGCGGCCGTCGCGATCCTCGTACACGATGCCGCTGACGTTGACTTGCGCAGCCTGCGCGCTGCCCCAGCACAGCAACGCGGCCAGCCCGATGCCCGCAACCCGAAGATTCATGCGCATTCCCGGCGAAAACAGGCCGCGATTGTAGCGCCGCGGCGATGACAGTCCGAGGGCGTGGCGCCCGGCGCCGACCCAGCGCGTCAGCGGTGTCGCGCTTCGAGCACAGCGAGCACGTCGGCCAGGCCCAGCCCACGCGCGCGCAGCAGCACCAGCAGGTGATAGAGCAGGTCCGCCGACTCGCCCAGCAGCTCCTGCTCGCCCTGGGCCACAGCGGCCAGCGCGGTCTCCACCCCCTCCTCGCCCACCTTCTGCGCGATGCGCCGCGTGCCTTTCTCGAACAGGTCCGTGGTGTAGCTGCCCGCCGGACGCTCACGTTCGCGCGTGGCCACCAGCGCATCGAGGCTGCCGAGGAAGTTGGCCGGCGCCTGCGCGAAACAGCTGTCGCGGCCAAGATGGCAGGTCGGGCCGCGCGGGTGGGCCAGGATCAGCAAGGTGTCGGCGTCGCAGTCCTGGTCGATGGCCACCACCTCCAGGAAGTGACCCGAGCTCTCGCCCTTGGTCCACAGTCGCTGCTTGCTGCGGCTGTAGAACGTCACCCGGCCACTGGCGCGGGTGGCGGCCAGCGCTTCGGCATTCATGTAGCCGAGCATCAGCACACGCAGGTTGGCCGCGTCCTGGACGATGACCGGCAGCAGTCCGTCGCCCTTGCCCCAGTCCAGCGTGTCGGCGGGTTCATTGGCCATCGCGCACCTCGATCTGCTGTTGCCGCAGGTATTGCTTGAGTTCGGGAATGGCGATCGTGCCGGAGTGGAAGACACTGGCGGCCAGGGCCCCATCGACGTCGGCCTGCTCGAAGACGGCGGCAAAATGCGCCATCTCGCCGGCGCCTCCCGAAGCCACCAGCGGCACCCGGCAGCGCGCGCGGGCCTGCTGCAGCTGCTCCACGTCGTAGCCACGGCGCACGCCGTCGCTGTCCATGCAGTTGAGGACGATCTCGCCGGCGCCCAGGCGCTGCACTTCGTCGATCCAGTCCAGCGTGCGCATCGGCAGCGCCTGGGTCTTGTCCGGGTCGCCGGTGTAGCGGCGCACACGCCACTGTCCGTCGGCATCGCGCACCGAGTCGATGCCGATCACCACGCACTGCTCGCCAAAGGCATCGGCCAGTTCGCTGATCAGCTGCGGCCGCCCCAGCGCCGGGGAATTGATCGAGATCTTGTCCGCGCCGGCATGCAGCACCGCGCGCGCGGTCTCCACATCGCCGATGCCGCCGGCCACGCAGAACGGGATGTCGATCAGCCGCGCCACGCGTTCGACCCAGCGGTAATCCACCGAGCGGCCCTGCGGGCTGGCGCCGATGTCATAGAACACCAGTTCGTCGGCGCCCTGGTCGCGGTAGCGCAGCGCCAGTTCGACGATATCGCCCATGTCGACATGGTCGCGAAAGCGCACGCCCTTGACCACGCGGCCATCGCGCACGTCCAGGCAGGGAATGATGCGCCGGCTCAGCATGCCAGTGCCTCGGCCAGGGTCAGCCGGCCTTCGAGCAGCGCCTTGCCGAGCACCACGCCGGCACAGCCCGCCGCACGTGCGGCGGCGACATCGGCCACATCGCGCACACCGCCAGAGACCTGTACCTGCAACTGCGGCACCCACTGCCGCAGCTGCGCATAGAGCTCCAGGTTGGGGCCGGCGAGCATGCCGTCGCGGGCAATGTCGGTGCACAGCAGGTGGCGCAGGCCGGCGTCGGCATAGCGCCGGGCCAGCACGTCGAGTTCCTCGCCAGCGGTATCGGTCCAGCCCTGCACCGGCAGGCGCCAGCGCCCTTCCTCGTCCTGGCGCGTATCCAAGGCGACGGTGAGGCGTTCGGGGCCGAATTCGTGCAGCCAGGCGATGACCCTGTCGCTCTGCCGCACCGCCAGCGAACCGATCACCACGCGCGCGGCGCCGGCGTCGAAGATGCGCAGCAGGTCATCACGCGAACGCACGCCGCCGCCGGTCTGCACCTGCAAGCCGGCATCGGCGATGGCGCGCAGCAGCGGTGCCAGGGTGTAGCCACCGGCGCGGGCGGCATCAAGGTCCACCAGGTGCATCCACTGCGCGCCGGCGGCGCGGAAGGCCCGCGCGCGCGGCAGCGGGTCATCGCCATAGGTGGTCTGCCGCGCGTAGTCGCCTTGCAGCAGGCGCACGACACGGCCCTCACGGATGTCCAGCGCCGGGTAAACGGTGAAACTCATGCGGGAATCTCGAGGAAGTTGCGCAGGATGCGCGCGCCGGTATCGGCCGAGCGCTCCGGGTGGAACTGCGCGCCAGCATGGCGCCCGTGCTGCACGACGGCGGTGAACAGGCCGCCGTGGTCGCAGGCGGCCACGGTGTCCGGGGTCACGGGCGCGGCATAGCCATGCACGAAATAGGCGTAGGGATGCGGCGGCAGGCCGGCCAACAGCGCGCTGTCGCGCAAGGGCAGCAGCCGGTTCCAGCCCATGTGCGGGACGCGGATGCCCAGCGCCGGGTGCAGCCGGCGCACGATGCCGGGCAGCAGGCCCAGGCATGGCACATCGCCCTCTTCCGAGCGCTCGTACAGCAGCTGCATGCCCAGGCAGATGCCGAGCAGCGGCACCTGCAGCTGCCGCAGCGGCTCGACCAGGCCCTGCGCATGCAGGCGGCGCATGGCCTCAGGTGCGGCACCAACGCCGGGCAGGATCACCCTTGCCGCGCCTTCCAGGCCTGCGGCATCGCGCACCAGCCGCGGGCGCACGCCCAGGCGTTCCAGCGCATAGGTCACCGAGCCGAGGTTGGCGCCACCGGCATCGATCAGCGCGACCTCGCTCACAGCGCCCCCTTGGTCGAAGGCAGCGCCGTGCCTTCGCGGCGGATGGCCTGACGCAGCGCGCGTGCCAGGGCCTTGAAGCAGGCTTCCACCTGGTGGTGGTCGTTGTCGCCGCGCACGCTCAGGTGCAGGTTCAGGCCGGCCGCGTCGCACAGGGACCGGAAGAAGTGCGGGACCAGTTCGGTCGGCATGTCGCCGACGCGATCGCGGCGGAACTGGCCTTCAAACACGAAGTACGGGCGCCCGCTGAAATCCAGCGCGGCGCTGGCCAGGGTTTCGTCCATCGGCAGGGTGAAGCCGTAGCGGCCGATGCCGCGCTTGTCGCCGAGGGCTTCGCGCAGCGCCTGGCCCAGCGCCAGGCCGGTGTCCTCGATGGTGTGGTGCTCGTCGATGTGCAGGTCACCCTCGGCGCGGATGTCCAGGGCAAAGCCGCCGTGCTTGCCGATCTGTTCGAGCATGTGGTCGAAGAACGGCAGGCCGGTGGCCGTGTGCGGCTCGGCAACGCGGTCCAGGTCGAGCTCCACGCGGATCCGCGTTTCCCGGGTATTGCGCTGGACCAGGGCACGCCGCGGTGCGTCGGCCAGTTCGTGGGCGATGCCCGCCCAGTCCCACTCGCCGCCAAACTGCGCGGTGCGCAGCTGGAAACCGCGGATGCGCAGGTTGTCGGCGAACTGGATGTCGGTCTGGCGGTCGCCGACCATTGCCGAGCGCGCCCAGTCGATGTTGCGGTCCTGCAGGTAGGGCAGCATCAGGCCGATGCCCGGCTTGCGCGTGGGCGCGTTGTCCTGCGGCCAGCTTCGGTCCACCAGCACGTCGCGAAAGACGATGCCCTGGCTGGCGAAGACCTGCAGCATCAGGTTGTTGGGGCCATCGAAGGCCGCCTGCGGATAGGCCTCGCTGCCGAGCCCGTCCTGGTTGGTGACGATGACGAACTCGTAGCCGGCATCACGCAGTTTCAGCAGCGCGGGGATCACGCCCTGCACGAAGCGCAGCTTGTCGTAGCTGTCGATCTGGAAATCGGCCGGCTCCTCGATCAGGGTGCCGTCGCGGTCCACGAACAGGATCGGCTTCATGCAGCGCGCTCCCGGCGTGCGTCCAACGCCGTCAGTACCCGGTCGTTCTGTTCCGGCGTGCCGATGCTGATGCGCAACGCATCGTCCAGCTGCGGCGCGCCGCGCTGATCGCGCACCACCATGCCGGCCGCGAGCAGGCGCTGCCACGCCGTGTCGGCGTCGGCAAAGCGCACCAGCAGGAAATTGCCTTGCGAAGGATAGACGCGGCGCACGCCGGGCACGATCGCCAGGGCGGCCTGCAGGCGGCTGCGCTCGCGCCGCACCTCGGCCACGCGCTCGGCGGTGCGTGCCAGCGCGGCCGGTGCCAGCGCCTGCAAGGCCAACTCCGCGCACGGCTGCGGCACCGGGTACGGAGCCTGCACCGTGCGCAGCGCGGCAATCAGTTCCGGCGCGGCGATCACGCAGCCGATGCGCGCGGCGGCCAGGGCATGCGCCTTGGACAGCGTACGCAATACCGCCAGGTTGTCGTGGTGGCGCAGCAGGCCGACTGCCGAGGGCAGCTCGGAGAATTCGGCATAGGCTTCGTCCACCACCACCAGCGCCTGTCCGCGCAATGCCGTGGCCACGCGCTCGATCTG
>Ga0196970_1000213_pt1 | contig 84922 bp, 95 predicted proteins | sample S1v_513CmetaG_FD_148672 | JGI IMG/M metagenome (GOLD analysis project Ga0196970, IMG submission 148672) | Soil microbial communities from Anza Borrego desert, Southern California, United States - S1+v_5-13C | ecosystem: Environmental > Terrestrial > Soil > Desert | place: USA: California...
CGTGGCTCAGCGGCAGTGATTTCGTCTCGCAGGCGCTGGACTCGATGATCATTTTCTTCCGGCTGTCGTTCCCGGTGGAGCTGATTCTGCTGTCCGGTCCGGGCCAGGTGATCTTCGTTGCGCTGATGATCATGACCGCGCTGCTGCTGTTCAAAGTCATCACCTCGACCGATTACAAGGGCGCGCCGATTCAGACCAAACCCAAGGAACTGATCGCGATTCCGCTGGCGTTCCTGCTGGTGCAAGGCTTGTTCGAGCCGGACTTTGGTTCCTTTGCCCGGCATTTTTCGATGGTGGTGCCGGTGTTGTTCGTTGGCCTCGGCTTGATGCTGCGGGCGAACAAACCGGTGCAGGTTGAATCCAGAATTCTGAATTGAGGCAGGTGCTGTATGTCGAGCAAGAAAAAGTCCCTGGAGATCGAAACCCTGCGTGGCCTGGCATGCCTGCTGCTGGTGCTGTACCACGTCATCGGGCCGCTGGGCGGCGGGTTGAAGATCGATATCGGCTCGCCGTTCCGGGTCATCGCCGACTCGATGGTGTACGTGCGCATGCCGCTGTTCACCTTCATCTCGGGGTACATCTATTCGATCTACAAGATCCGTGGCAATGACTTCGGTGCGTTTTTCAGCGGCAAGGTGCGCCGCCTGATCGTGCCGCTGTTTTGCGTCGGTGTGCCGTTCTCGGTGCTGCAAGCGGTGGGGCCGGGGGTGAACAAGGATGTCGGCGTGATCGACGCATTGCTATCGTTCTGGGTGCCGATCAACCACTTCTGGTTTCTGCAGGCGGTGTTCATCATTTTCATCTTCGTCGGCCTCCTGGAGTGGCGCGGCCTGCTGCGTTCGGCGACGCGCCTGTATGGCCTGTTTGCCTTCGCCGCGCTGTTGTTTCTGCTGCCACCGCTGCCGCTCGATGCATTCGGCATCAACGGCGCGATTTATCTCCTGCCGTTTTTTGTCGCAGGGATGATCGGCCAGGAAAATGTCGAGGTGTTGAAACAGCGCTTCAAGGTGATCGGGCCGCTGCTGTTTGTGCTGATCTCGTTGACGCTGCTGTACGTCGCGGCGATTGATCGCGAGTTGATCGTTGATCGGCGCAGCCTGATCGGCCTGGCGGTGGGGTGTGTGTCGTGCATCGCATTGTTGTCCAGCGACATGCGTTCGAAAGCGCTGACCTGGCTGGGCGGGTATTCCTATGCGATTTTTCTGTTTCATGTGCTGTTCGCGGCGACGTCGCGGTTTGTGCTGGGGCGCCTCGGCGTGAAGGATGAGAGCCTGCTGGTGCTGGGTGGCTTGAGTGTCGGCTTGCTCGGGCCGGTGGTGTTGGCGATGATTTTCAGCCGGTTCAGTTTCACCTCGGTGTTGTTCCTCGGTGAAAAGGCGAGCAGGAAGAAACCAGCAGCGGTCATCGCCCCGGTGGTGCAAACCCAAAGCAGCTAATTATTCATGCCCTACGCAAACCTCTGTAGGAGTGAGCCTGCTCGCGATAGCGTTGGATCAGTCAATGATGTGTATCTGACAGACCGCTATCGCGAGCAGGCTCACTCCTACAGTTGATTTGTGTTCGACGCGGGGCTCATTCCAGACTAGAGGAAATTTTGCATGGTGGCAGTTGATGACGCCCAACCCGTGTCTGCATCGGTGATTCAGGTGGGCGACGCTCGCGAGCGCTTTGCCCAGTGGCGCGAGGGCAAGGCTGGCAAGGTGTTGTCGGTCTCGGTGATCGGCGACAGCTACACCGCCGGGCAGGACTTCTATTTGAACAAACTGGTGCAACGGGTAGCCGGTGAAACCGGTTTTGCCGGGCCGGGTTACGTCGGTTTCAACCACGGCGCGGCACTCGGCGGTACACACTTCAAATACACCCGCACCAGCGATAAATACTTCGGTGGCGGCTGGAAAGTCTCCGAGCTGGGCCAGGCCAGTCCCGACAGCCGCACCGTGACCGGTCGCGCCGGCGCGTGGCTGCAGGTGGATGCCAGCCCTACGCCGCGCATCGATACGGCGATCACTCAGGCGAAACTGTTGTACCTGGGCAATGGCGAAGCCAGTGAACTGCGTTATCGCTGGTCGCCGGCGCAAGACTGGCAACCGTTGAAACTTGCCGGTTCGGGCGTGCAGGAAGTGCCGCTTGCCGGCCTGTCCACCGCAAAAGACTGGTCGTTCAGGCTCGAAGTGCAGAAAGGCGCGCCGACTTTGTTCGGCCTGTGGATGCGCAACGATCAGCCCGGCATTCGCGTGTCGAAACTGGCGGCCTCGGGTGCGGCTTCGGCGGATTTTTATCACGCCGACCCACAATGGCAGGCGCAGTGGAAAGCGGTGGTGGCGAAAATCCCCGCCGACGTTTATCTGATCATGCTCGGCGGCAACGACCAGGGTTTCGGCGTGAAGCCCGAGCAGTATCTGCATAACGTGCAAGGTCTGGTCGGCATGCTCCGTGAGATTCAACCGGCGGCGAGCATCAACCTGGTCATGCGCCAGGACACCACGCGATCCAGCGCTTACCCGATGGCGGCGTATGCGCAGGTGCTCGAGCCTTGGGCGCGTGAGCAGCACTTGGGGTTCGCCAACCTGCAATGCGCGTTCGGCCCCGACGTCAAACGCTACGCCGTGGCGATGATCGGCCCGGACAAGATTCATCCGCTGCCGGCCACGGGCGGGAAGGTGATTGCCGATTATTTCTACGGCTGGATCATGGGAGGCAAGACTGACTGCAACGCTGCTGCGAAGAACTGAGTGTGCGAGCCTGCTCGCGAAGGCGTCGTGTCAGGCACTGCATGTGCTGAAGCTGCCGACGCTTTCGCGAGCAGGCTCGCTCCCACGAAGGGTCAGGGGTACTGCTTGAAGGAATCGATAAGCCCCAGCAATTCGGTGAGCTTCTGCGGCATCAACCGCGCATCACAACGGGTTTCCACGTTGATGATGATTGCCGGGTCGTTGCAGCAGATCCGCACCCGGAAGCGCCAATCGCTGAAGATCATTTTCAAGCCATCGCGGTCATCCATTTCCAGCGCCTGCTCGCCATACAGCGTTTTCAAATGTGCGAGCAGGGGATAGGGATCGCGCATCGGGCGGCGAATATCGCCGGACGCCGGAAACACGCCGATCCGCTCCACCAGCAAAATCGTCCCCAGCCAGGTTTCGTTGGCGCTGGGCAACGGCTGATGGCGCGACAGCCAGCTCATCATTCCAAGGTTGTCCACCTCACGTTCAATCTCTGCTGAATAGTGTGCAATGTTCATGGTTGCCTGCCTGAAATAATGAGTAAATCCGCAATGCTTGAGCCGTCTCAGCGACCTTTGAGGTAAACGTTTTCGTAGCAGAAGTTGGTCGCCTGCAAGTAACCCTCGGCGTCACCACAGTCGAAGCGCAGGCCTTTGAATTTGTAGGCCAGCACGCAGCCGTTCTGCGCCTGTTTCATCAGCGCGTCGGTGATCTGGATTTCACCGCCCTTGCCCGGTTGGGTGTCGGCGATCAGGTCGAATATGTCCGGCGTCAGGATGTAGCGACCAATGATCGCCAGGTTCGACGGCGCGTCTTGCGGTGCCGGTTTTTCCACCATGTTATTGACGCGGTAAATACCTTCGGAAATCAGCTCACCGGCGATCACACCGTACTTGTGAGTCTGGTCAGCCGGGACTTCCTGGATGGCGACGATCGAGCAACGGAATTTCTTGTACAGCTGGATCATCTGCGACAGCACGCCGTCGCCTTCCAGGTTCAGGCACAAGTCATCGGCCAGCACCACGGCGAACGGCTCGTCGCCGATCAACGGGCGGCCGCTGAGGATCGCGTGGCCGAGGCCTTTCATTTCCACCTGACGGGTGTAGGAGAAGGTGCAGGTGTCGATCAATTCGCGGGTGCCGGCGAGGAATTTCTCTTTTTCAGTGCCGCGAATCTGGTGCTCGAGTTCGTAGCTGATATCGAAATGGTCTTCCAGCGCACGCTTGCCACGACCGGTGACGATGGCCATGTGTTGCAGCCCGGCGTCCCGCGCTTCCTCAACGGCATATTCGATCAACGGCTTGTTGACGATCGGCAGCATTTCTTTCGGCATGGCTTTGGTGGCCGGCAGAAAACGCGTGCCATAACCGGCAGCGGGGAACAAACATTTACGAATCATAAAAGTATCCTGGACAGTCATGGAACACAGGCGACGGTTGCGCACCGGAACAGGTGGCAAGTTTCAATAAGGATTGAAGGCTTACTTTAATACCCGAGTCAGGTTATTCATTGCAATTGATCAAGCAGCTAAAAGCCGACAATGTTAGAGGATGTCGGTAAGTGCCTTGTTAGTTATTTTTAGTCGGTATCTGTTGATAGTGATGAGTGCGCCGGGAGTGCTAATAAGTAACGGCAATACAGTGTGACCTGCAAAAATATTTATTGCCAGTCATTGAACTGAATTTGTTTTCGGTTGTTGTCGCCTTGTTTGTGTCGACTGTGACACAGGTTCGATACGCAAGGCTTGACACGTTACTTGTCACTTATCCAAAAGACGGACCGCGCTATGAAGATTCTGGTAACGGGTGGCGCCGGCTATATCGGCTCGCATACCACACTTGCATTGCTTGAAGCAGGTTATGAAGTTGTGGTGCTGGATAATCTTTGCAACAGCAGCGATGCGGCACTTCACGCTGTGGAAGCGATTTGCGGCAAGAGTGCCTGGATGATTCGCGGCGATGTCTGCGACCGCGCGTTGCTCGACCGGATCTTCCGTGAGCATCAGATCGAAGCGGTGCTGCATTTCGCCGGGCTGAAAGCGGTGGGCGAAAGCGTGCGCAAGCCGCTGGAATACTACGAAACCAACGTCGGCGGCAGCGTTACGCTGTGTCAGGCGATGGCGGCGGCGGGGGTGTTCCGGCTGGTGTTCAGTTCTTCGGCCACGGTGTATGGCGAGCCTGAACAGATGCCGATCAGCGAGGAATTTCCGACCGGCACGCCGACCAATCCCTACGGCCAGTCGAAGCTGATCGTGGAAAACGTATTGCGCGATCTGAGCCGCGCCGAGCCGCGCTGGAGCATCGCCTTGCTGCGCTACTTCAACCCGATCGGCGCGCACCAGAGCGGCCACATGGGCGAAGACCCCAACGGCATCCCCAACAATCTGGTGCCGTACATCAGCCAGGTGGCGGTCGGCAGCCTGCAAGAACTGTCGATCTTCGGCAACGACTACCCCACGGTCGACGGCACCGGGGTGCGCGATTACATCCATGTGGTCGATCTCGCGGACGGGCATCTAAAGGCGTTGCAGTCGATCGGCGAGCGCACAGGCATTCACACCTGGAACCTCGGCACCGGCGATGGCTACAGCGTGCTGCAAGTGTTGCAGGCGTTCGAACAGGCCTGTGGACGGCCGGTGCCGTATCGGATGATGCCGCGTCGCGCCGGTGACATTGCCGAGAGTTTTGCCGATGCTTCGAAAGCAGCGAAAGAACTTGGCTGGAAAGCCACACGCAACTTGCAGGACATGGTCGCCGACACCTGGCGCTGGCAATCCAATCATCCGAATGGATACTCGCGATGATGGCCAATTAGTCCGATGTTATTTTCAGTCAGGTTGTTAGATAACGTCGGGAAATTACACTGGCAATGCCTTTTGCAAGTCCGTAGATATAAGCCTGCCGTTCGACTTTTATCAGTTGCGTCTGACTGTGAAAGAACAACGGATCTTGTTCGCGCTTTTTGCGGACTTGAACTCTACCACCGCTAACACAGGCAGGTTTTTTAACAGGTCGAATGTTAGAAAGGAGTTGATATGAAAAAAGTGATGGCAGTTGCCCTGTTGACGATGTTGAGCAACTGGGCTGCCGCCGCTGAAGCGCCATTGACAGCGGTAACCAATGTAGGTGGCAGTGTGGCGGCTTCTCAAGCGCCCGCAGCCAGTACTGCAATGGTTGCCAGTGCTGTAGCGGCGTCCAACAGCGGTGGCAGTGCCAACGGCGGTACCACCGGTACGACGGGTACCACCGGTACAACCGGCACGCATAACTAACAGGAAGTTCTGTTAGTGCAGTACAGGGTCGCCCGACGCAAGTCGGGTGACTTTGTTTTTGGATTCGCCCTTGAATAGCGTAGTGCCATTATGACTCGTAGTGTTTATCTTTTAATGTTGGCAAGTCTCGCTTTGCAAGGTTGCATGTTTTCCCCCGGTCAATACCTCAGCACCAGCGACATCACCCGCCAGGGCGCGAGTGAAAGCAGCCGGGTCGAGCTGATTCCGATCACGCCGAAGCTGATCGCCATGAACCGCGCGACGCAAAAGCACGAATCGCTGCCGGCGGAGTTGTTGGCGACCCCCGCCGAGTACCGCATCGGTAACAACGACGTGTTGTATATCACCGTGTGGGATCACCCGGAGCTGACGGCCCCGTCCGGCGCGCAGCAACAGATCGATGCCAACGGCCGTCTGGTGCGCTCCGATGGCACGCTGTATTACCCGTTCATCAAGGAAGTGCAGGCCGCCGGCCGCACCATCCAGCAACTGCGCGCGGACATCGAGCAGCGTTTGTCGGCGTTCATCGCCGAGCCGCAGGTCGACGTCGCGGTGTTGCGTTTTGCCAGCCAGAAAGTCGTGGTCACCGGTGCGGTCACCAAGGCTGGCCCGCAAGCGATTTCCACCAACCCGCTGAGCGTGGTCGAAGCCCTTGGCTCGGCCGGTATCGACACCAACAACGCCGATCTGTCCGGGCTGTTGCTGACGCGCGACGGGCGTACTTATCCGCTCAATCTCGACGCGCTCAATCAGCAGGATTCCGAGTTGCAGAACGTCTTCCTCAAGGGCGGCGACCAGTTGTATCTGCCGTACAACGACAACAAGCGCATCTACGTGATGGGCGAGGTCAACCAGCCGCGCGCGTTGAGCTTCAAGACGGCGACGATGAACCTCTCCGATGTGCTCGGTTCAGTCGGTGGCCTCAGCCAGACCAGCTCCAACGGTAACGCGGTGTACGTCATTCGTGGCGTGGAAAACCTCGATGTCGAGCCGGCGAAGATCTACCAACTGGAAGCCGAATCACCGACCGCCATGGCGCTGGCCTCGCATTTCCAGGTGCGCCCGCAGGACGTGGTCTACGTCGGCCCGGCCAATGTCACGCGCTGGAACCGCTTCATCAGCCAGTTGGTGCCGTCGGCATCGATTGTCGGCACCGGGGCTTCCGCGGCGAAGAACTGGAGCGAATACAGTAACAACAGCAAATAAGGTCGCCGACTGTGAATACGTTGAAAGTTGGCGTCTGCCTGTGCGCGGCGGTGTTGCTCAGTGGCTGTAATCCGCTGATGAGCGCGTCGCTGAACAACCTAAAGGCCGCAGTGGTCGGCCCGGACGAAGTGGACGTGACGGCTGCGGAAGTGGCCGCGGTCAATTACCCGCAACTGAAGCTGACTACGCCGTCCGGCTCCGGCGTGCTGGCGCTGATGCGCGAGCGTGAAGACCTGCAGTTCTGGGTCGCCTCCGGCAAGCAAGTCCTGCTGCTGCGAGATGGCCTTGCCGTGCGCAGCATTGGTCTGGGCCTGGAAGGGGATCTTGATGGCACACGCTTGGCCGATGACTCGCCGTTCAAGCGAGGCCTGCATCACGTCGCCGATGGTTTCACCACGCGCCGCTGGATCGATCTGTACAAGGGCCAGGAAGTCGGGGTGATCGTCAACAGCCGCTTCAGCCGGCGCTCGGACACTACCCTGAATATTCTCGACAAGGAATACGCCGTGCTGCGTGTCGATGAGCAGATTGACGCGCCGGCCATCGGCTTGCGCGCGACCAATCATTACTGGGTCGATCCGCGCGACGGTTTCATTCTGCAAAGCGAGCAGCAACTGACGACGCAGTTGCGCGTCAAGGTCGTGCAACTGACGCCTGCTCGCAGGCACCTGCCGTGAAGCGCCTGAGATTGTGGTCTGCGGGTCTGATCCTGATGACCGGGGTCAGTCAGGCTGCCGTCACCGTTTCGGGCGATGTCGCCAATCCCGGGCCGATCCCGTTGCCGCCCGGCGGGCGCTTGTTCGATGTGATCAGTGAGGCCGTGCCGAACGCCGAAGGCTACTGGCTCGCCGGCGGCTTGCTGCGCCAGTCGCTGATCGAACAGCAGACCCGGCTCAAGGTCGGCGTGCTGTTCGATCTCGAGGTGCTGCAGCGCATGGCCGTGCTGTTCGACAAACCGAGTCGTGTGGCGCTGGCGCAGCGTGTCGCTGAAGAAGTACGGCAGATGCCGGTGACCGGCCGGCAGATCGCCGATCTCGACCCGGTCGCGGTGGAAACCGGCTTCGCGCGCAACATTCGTCTCGAGGATGGTGATCGTCTGGTCTATCCGAAAAGGGTTGATGAAGTGCAGGTACTGGGTGCCGTCGCCGCGCCGTGCCACTTGCCGTATCAGCCGTTGCAGGAGGCGCGCGAATACCTGCAAGGCTGCTCGATTCTCGACGATGCCGAAGCCGATTACCTGTGGCTGATCCAGCCCAACGGCGTGTCGCGGCGCGTCGGCATTGCCCACTGGAATCGTGAGTCCGGGCAATTTCCCGTCGCCGGCAGCAAGATTCTGGTGCCGCTGAAAAATGATGATCTGGATCCGCCTCTTCCTGAACTGAATCAGCAGTTGGCCGAATTCATTGCCACGCAGCTGGCCGAGGTGGTTCGTTGAAGTTACGTTTTGCAGCTGTGTTGTTATTGCCCTGTGGCCTGGCTCACGCCGAGCCGCGCATTACCCAGAATGACTTCGGTGGCACCGGCCTGTGGCAGACGCCGACCGCGCGCATGGCCCCGGCGGGGGAGTTGAGCGTCAACGCCAACCGCACTGATCCGTACAGCCGCTACAGCGTGTCGTTGCAGCCGCTGGACTGGCTCGAAGGCTCGTTTCGCTACACCGCGATCACCAACCGGCCGTACGGCTCGGAGGCCCTGAGCGGTAGCCAAAGCTATAAGGACAAGGCGGTCGACGCCAAAGTCCGGCTGTGGCAGGAAAGCCATTGGGCACCGGAAGTGGCGCTGGGCTTCCGCGATATCGGTGGTACCGGTTTGTTCTCCAGTGAATATTTCGTCGCCAACAAACGCTACGACAATTTCGATTTCAGCGCCGGCATCGCCTGGGGCTATATCGGCAATCGCGGCGACTTCGATAACCCGCTGGGCTATGTCAGCAGTCGCTTCGATACCCGGCCGGCGCTCGAGGGCACCGGTGACGTCAACTCGGGTTCGTATTTCCGTGGCCGGCCTTCGTTGTTCGGTGGCGTGAGCTATCAGACGCCGTGGGATCGCCTCAGTCTGAAACTCGAGTTCGAAGGCAACGATTACAAGAACGAACCGAAGGACAACGAGATCAAGCAGGACTCGCCGATCAACCTCGGCGCAGTATTCAAAGTCACCGATTCGATCGACGTCAGCGCCGCGTGGGAACGCGGTAACACGGCGATGTTCGGTGTGACCTTTCACACCAATTTCGTCAGCCGCAAAGCCCCGGCGAAAACCTACGACCCGACCCCGGAACCGCTGCCGGCGAAAGCCCCGACCGCGACAATGGCGCAGGTCGACTGGGCCGATGTATCGAGGCGTTTGCAGCAGAACGCCGGCTATAAGGTCGAGCGCATCGCCCAGCGTGATTCCGAGCTGATCGTCTACGGCGAGCAGCAGCGTTATTTCCACTCGTCCAAGGCGGTAGGGCGGGCAAGCCGGATTCTCGATAACAGTGTCAGCGACGACATCGACTGGTTCACCGTGGTCAACAAGCGCTACGACTTGCCGCTGGAAGAAACCAGCCTGCCGCGCCAGACCTTCCGCGAAGTGATCAACAACGAAGAGCCGCTGGAAACGCTGCACCGCACCACCGAAATCAACCCGGCGATGCCGCACAACGAGACGACCCTCTACAGCGAGGCGCCGCAGCATTTCAGCTATGGCGTGGGCCTGGGCTTCAAGCAGAACGTCGGTGGTCCGGATGGTTTGCTCTATCAATTCAGCGCCGATGCCGACGCCGAATATCGTTTCAACCGCAACACCTGGTGGAGCGGCTTGCTCAGCGCCAACCTGGCGAACAACTTCGACAAATTCAGCTACGACGCGCCAAGCGGATTGCCGCGTGTGCGAACCGATTTGCGTCAGTACCTGACGACCTCCAATACGACCATGCCGCTGTTCCAGGTCAGCCATGCCGAGCAACTCGACAAAGACCTGTATGGCATGGTCTACGGTGGTTATCTGGAGTCGATGTTTGCTGGCGTCGGCGCCGAGGTGCTGTTCCGGCCGACCGGCGAGCGCTGGTCACTGGGCGCGGACTTGAACTGGGTGCGTCAGCGCGATTTCGATCAGGGTTTTGCCTTGCGCGATTACTCGGTGGTGACCGGGCACATTACCGGTTACACCGACCTGCCGTTCGACACGCTGGCGGCGGTGAGTGTCGGTCGCTATCTGGCCGGCGACTGGGGCACGACGGTGGATATCTCGCGGGAGTTTTTCAACGGCGTACGCGTCGGCGCCTGGGCAACGATCACCACCGCCAGCAGCGCCGAATATGGCGAAGGTAGCTTCGACAAGGGCCTGTACCTGTCGATTCCGTTCGATGAAATGATGAGCATGTCGACCATGCGCCGCGCCAACCTGGTCTGGGCCCCCCTGACCCGAGACGGCGGTGCGAGGCTCAACCGCAGCTACCAACTGCACTCGATGACCGATAGCCGGGAAGGCAATATGTTCTATCGTAATTTCGAGAAGATAACCGAGTAGACAGCGATCTCCGCTACAACACAGATCCCCTGTAGGAGTGAGCCTGCTCGCGATGGCGTCAGTCCAGTCACATTCATGTTGCCTGACACACCGCCATCGCGAGCAGGCTCACTCCACATGGGTTATTTGCCAAGCCACACATCCCGGCTCACCCCCAAATCCCTGTAGGAGTGAGCCTGCTCGCGATAGCGTCAGTCCAGTCACATTCATGTTGCCTGACACACCGCTATCGCGAGCAGGCTCACTCCTACAGGGGTTATTCGTCAGGCCACAATCCCGACTCACCCCCAAATCCCGCCCACAAAAAAGGGGACTTTCGTCCCCTTGCATCTACAACCCTGAACCTCAGTAAATATCCTTCGACAGCAACGTAAACGGTGTCTTCACCAGGATCTTCAGATCCAGCCACAACGACCAGCTGTTGATGTACTGCAGGTCGATCTCCACACGTTTCTGCATCTTGTCGATGGTGTCGGTTTCACCACGGCAGCCGCTGATCTGGGCGAGGCCGGTGATGCCCGGTTTAATCCGGTGGCGCGCCATGTACGCGAGGATTTTCCCCGAGTAGTAATTATTGTGCGCGACCGCATGTGGACGTGGGCCGACCAGAGCCATGTGCCCTTGCAGGACGTTGAACAGTTGCGGCAATTCATCCAGCGAGGTGCGACGGATAAAACGGCCGACAGCGGTAATGCGTGAGTCATTGCGGCTGGCCTGCTTCACATCACGATCATCGTGAACACGCATCGAGCGGAATTTCCAGACCTTGATCACCTTGCCGTTCCAGCCATGGCGGTCCTGCTTGAAAAACACCGGACCTGGAGAGTTGAGCTTCACCGCCAGCGCAATGATCAGCAGGATCGGGCTCAGCGCGATGATCGCCATAAACGCCACAGCCTTTTCCACCAGACTCTTGCTCAGTGCTGCGGTCGGACGGCTGGTCAGCGGGCTTTCGTTCAAGTAGATCGCCGGCAGACCGTCCACGACTTTCACCGAGTGGTTGAGCAGCGTCAGGCTGTTCAGATCCGGCACCCACACCACATCGACGTTGGCACCCAGCAGGTCGACATACATCGCTTCGATCTTCGCTGCTTCGCACAGCGGCAGGGTGATGTACAGACGGCGGATGTCATGGGCAGCGATCAGGTCCAGCAGCTGTTCCTGTGCACCGACGACGCGCGGCGCATCGGAGCCCAGTGTGGTCACATCACCGTTGCTGACCAAGCCCACCAGCGGCAGGTTTTCCAGCTGGCTGAGCTTCTTCGCCAGACCCAGCGCCAGTTCACCAGTACCGACGATCAACGTCTTGTGTTCGCTCTTGCGCGAACGCTGGTAGTACTTGGAAAACGCATGCAGCGGTGCGTAGAGAAACGCTTGACCAAGGAAGCCATACACCGCCCAACTCAGAATCACCTGCCGCGAAAACAGCTCGTCGGCCTGGCAGACGAATGCAATGCATGCCAGCGCTGCCATGGTCATCGACCAACCCATGAACAGCCGGCCCAGGCCGGTCAGGTAGTTGTCGCGTTTGCGATAGACACCGGTGAACGTGTAGGCCGGAACCGAGGCCAGTACTGCCAGTGTTGCGCACATTCGGTAATAGAACGCGACCGTACCGGTGTGCTGCTCGGCCAGGATGAACAGCAGCGTTACCACGAACGCCTGAGCGAGTGCCCATTGGCCCCAAAAGGTCAGTCCCTTGAGGCCCGTGTTTCGATTGATACTGAGAGAAAGATCCATACGAATATCCCCAAAAGACGTCCATTCAGGTTTCAACAGTTGAAATCCGAGTTGTTATGCAGACTTATTGTTTTTGTTGTAGCGAGTGTCCTGAGGTAACAACATCGATATGCCGAACTGTCGTCAGTCAATAGACTAAGTTATTGCCGGGAATGGTGTCTGACGAGTTCTAACAAGATGGCACAGTGCCAACTATTCTAATATTTAAATAGTAGTGTGTTAGAAAAGGTCGCAGAGCAGGGGGTGATTATGTGGTGTGGGTTTTGTTACTGTTGGAGGCAGGAAAGTACAACTCAAGGAGGGATAAAGCCAAACAGAGTGCTCTTGTTGTTTTTGTAATCGCACTTGTTCTGTTTGTTTTATTGGCGGAGGTCGGCGTTATTTACGCGACGATGTCCTGGATAAGGCAATAACCGCGATTTCTTACCGCGCGAAACAGGCGCTCACCGTTGCTGGCGCTCTTGAATTTGTCTTGCAGACGACTCAGGCACATTTCCAGGCCACGGTATTGTTCCGGTTCGCGACCGATGCTGATGATCAAATCATCACGGCTGACAACACGCTCTTCATGGCTGAGCATTTTGCGCACCAGTGCTGTTTCCAGGCCCGTAAGACTGATCTCGACCCCTTCTCTGACCAGTGCGCCTTGTTCCGGGTCAAGATGCCAGGTTGCGCTGTACGGCATATCGCTTTGAACGGCAGGGGGCATATTGCTGATATCGCCGGTAATGACTGAATTGTGCTGGAACGTAGTCGCCGATTGCGCGGCCAGCCATTCCGACTCAAGTGTGGCCAGAATTCGCTGAGTATCATGCTCGATACTGCGCGCGACATTTTTTCGACTGATGTGCGGATATGTGAACTCCATCACCATTGGCGCGGAGGAGGGCGAAGCAACACCTTCAACAAACATTTGTGCCTGCGACGTGCCAAACGAGTTGAAGCGCTCACTGGACAGGATGCTCTCCAGTTCACGTTGCGACGTTGTACTGTGAGTCACGACAACAAAATATTTCCTTGGGAGGGTTGTACTGGTTTCCATGTCTCTCTCCTGAATACATACCAAAATTGGCTAAAAGAAAATCGGCAGGCGAGCAATAGCTTCCTCGGAAGTAATCGATAGGCAGGGTCTGGGCCCAAGATTGGCCCTCGATAAATTCCACTCGAACTGCTGCTATGTTATGGAGTTTTATTGTTATGGGTCGTGTTGACGCGCTCATTCAAATGCTTGATTTCAAACAGAAGCGGAGCAGAAAAGGAACTGTATGGCTGCATTGGACGATCCTTCGTACGTTGCAAAAGGGATTGGCTGCCCGAGACTCAGGCAGTCGATATCAGACCCCGCAGCAGGCGATAGCCATAACCGCGAATGCTCTGAATCGCGTTTGTACCATACATGTCCTTGATTTTTCCACGCAAGCGACTGATTGATTTTTCCAGTGCCCGAGGGTCGTAGAAATTGGTATTGAGGCCCATGATGCCGGCGATTTCATCATGGCTCAGGATGTGATTGCCGGTTCGCGCAAAGGCTTCGAGGATCTTCATCTCGGCAAACGAGATGTCGAGTTTTTTGCTCTTGTCCATCAGGCAAATGCGCGTCGGATCAAGCGTAAGATTGATGTTGCGCTGCCATTCTTCACTGGTGAAGAACTCCGCCAGCAACTCTGCACCGTCGTCGGAAAGGGTGTTGAGTTTGATACAAATATCGGCACCTGCCAGGTAGTACTTGATCTTGTTGAAGGCACCGCGACCGGTGATAACCGCGCAAATAATCGGCTTCAAGTTGTCGCTGCGCAGATTCTCCACCAGCGCAAGATTGTCCTCGAGAGCCTGTGGGCTATCGATAATCAGGAAGATTGCCCGGTACGATCCCACATGTTCGTTAAAGTTATGTGAACTAGCATAGGCACTGGCTTCAAGCGCCAAATCGCTACGAACATGCTGGGCGATTAGCGTTCTAAAATGATCGGCCACGCCACGGGTACGACCCAGAGTAAGAACACCGGGTTCGTCATTTGTCGGGCGCGGGCTTCTAGTCGCCAAGTTCGCTGAGAGCATCGTGCATTGACTCGAATTAGGTGCTGACATCGGGATGTTAAAGCACCGGTTCTCATCTGTGACTGACAATTGGTAACATTTGCGCGGATTTTAGACGTGTCTCGCGAGATTTCTAACAATAAGTAAGCTTTTCAGGCTTTTAGTTGATTTTCTCGAGAGAGTAAACTACGGCTTAGATGATGGCGATATGCAATGGTGCCACTATTTTGAGTCTATTGCGACAGCTTTAGTTGTGTCGATCTGCCACTGTATCGCCATACCGTAATATTGTGCGCTGGATCACACTTTATTGCGCGCGCTAATTTTTTTCCACTACAGCACTAAATATTTCTCGAGTAGTTCGTCGGCCGACGATTACTAACATGACTTGAGTGTGGCTTTTGATAAGACATATTCTGCCGGCGCAGCGTCAGGCAATGGGTAATGGCGTGCCGATCTTATTTCCGATACTCAATTCCTGAGTGCAGTTAACCGGTCGCTCTCAAGGAGCGCTCTGATGGAGGATTAATGGATTTCTGGACCTTTTTCCAGGTGTTGATATTAGGCGCGGTAGAAGGCCTGACCGAGTTCCTGCCGATCTCGAGCACCGGCCACCAGATCATCGTCGCCGACTTGCTGGAGTTCGGCGGTGAACGTGCAATGGCGTTCAATATCATTATTCAACTGGGTGCCATTCTTGCCGTGGTCTGGGAGTTTCGGCCGAAGATCTTCGATATCGTCAAAGGCCTGCCCACCGAGCGCAATGCACAACGTTTCACTATCAATTTGCTGATCGCCTTTCTGCCGGCGGTTTTCCTGGGCGTGTTGTTTGCCGACGCCATCCACGCATACCTCTTCAACCCGATCACCGTCGCCGTGGCGCTGGTGGTCGGCGGCGTCGTCATGCTCTGGGCTGAACAACGCAGCCATGTGATCAGCGTCGAACGCGTCGACGACATGCGCTGGTCCGACGCACTGAAGATAGGTTTCGTACAATGCCTGGCGATGATTCCCGGCACTTCACGCTCCGGCTCAACGATCATCGGCGGCCTGCTGTTCGGCCTGTCGCGCAAAGCCGCCACCGAATTCTCGTTCTTCCTCGCCATGCCCACCATGGTCGGCGCCGCTGTGTACTCCGGCTACAAATACCGCGACCTGTTCCAGCCCGACGACCTGCCAGTCGTCGCCCTCGGCTTCGTCACCGCATTCATCTTTGCGATGATTGCCGTGCGCGGTTTGCTGAAGTTTATTGCCAACCACAGCTACGCCGCGTTCGCTTGGTACCGGATTGGTTTTGGGTTGTTGATTCTGGCGACGTGGGGGTTTGGGTGGGTGAATTGGACCGCTGCTGCAGTGGCATGAAGGACAAGCCAGGCGGATCTACCGCCTGGCTAAAGTGATGGGAAGGGCATCAACGCCCTTCAAGCAACTCAGCCGCCTGATCCAGCAACGCCAGCGGATCCTTGGCCTTGTGAATATCCACCGACAGCAGCTGACGAAACTTGCGTGCTCCTGGGAAACCGGTACCCAGGCCCAAGACATGCCTTGTGATGTGATGCATCGCGCCACCGGCCAGCAAATGCTCGGCTATATAAGGACGCAACTGCGCCAACGCCTCGGCCCGACTGATCACCGGTGCCGCACTGCCGAACAACTGCTGATCCACCTCCGCCAGCAAATACGGATTGTGATAAGCCTCACGCCCGAGCATCACCCCGTCGAAAGTCTGCAAATGCTCGTAGCAGGCCTCCAGCGTCTTGATCCCGCCATTGAGCACAATCTCCAGCTCCGGAAAATCCGCCTTCAACTGCGCCGCCACGTCATAGCGCAACGGCGGAATGTCGCGATTCTCCTTCGGCGACAACCCCTCGAGAATCGCAATCCGCGCATGCACGGTAAAACTGGTGCACCCGGCATCCCGCACCGTGCCGACGAAATCGCACAGCTCGGTGTAACTGTCCCGACCGTTAATGCCGATCCGATGCTTCACCGTCACTGGAATCGACACCGCATCACGCATCGCCTTCACGCAATCCGCCACCAACTGCGGATGACCCATCAGGCACGCGCCGATCATGTTGTTTTGCACACGATCACTAGGGCAGCCAACGTTGAGGTTTACTTCGTCGTAACCGTGGTCCTGGGCCATACGCGCGCAGGCAGCCAGATCCAGAGGAACGCTACCGCCGAGCTGCAAGGCGAGCGGGTGCTCGGCTTCGTTGTGACGGAGGAAGCGTTCGTGATCGCCGTTGAGCAGCGCGCCGGTGGTGACCATTTCGGTGTAGAGCAGGGCGTTCTTCGACAGGATGCGTAGGAAGAAGCGGCAATGGCGGTCCGTCCAATCCATCATAGGCGCAACGGAAAACCGCCGAGATAGCGCAGGGCTTGAGTTTACTGGGCTGGAGTGGGTGTTTGGTACCATTTGGCTCAACGTATTTATAGCGTGTTTTTAGGCGTTTTCAGGCGTTTTTTCGATGGCGCTGGTACAATGTACCAATCACTTTCGGAATTGTACCAGTCGATTATGGCAACGATCAGAGCACGAAAACGCACCGATGGCTCAGTCAGTTACACGGCACAGATACGCCTGTTTCGCGATGGAGCGCAAGTCTACCAAGAGAGCCAGACCTTCGCCCGGAAACAGGCGGCACAAGCGTGGGTGCGGCGACGTGAGGCAGAGCTAGATCAGCCTGGTGCGATTGAGCGGGCGAACCGCAAGGGCGTCACCGTTCAGGACATGATCAAGCAGTATCTGGATGAAATGGAGAAAGTCCGGCCGTTGGGTAAAACCAAGGAAGCCACTCTAAATGCTATCGCGGCGACGGAGTTTGGCCAGACCGTTGATTCGGCTATCAACAGTCAACGATTGGTGGATTTCGCACTCTGGCGAATGAGTAAAGAGGGCGGCGGCGTCCAGCCGCAGACGGCTGGCAACGATTTGGCGCACCTTGGGGCTGTCCTTTCGATTGCGCGTCCCGCTTGGGGGTATGAGGTAGACCCTCACGCGATGCCGGACGCTCGGAAGGTGTTGAGGAAGCTCGGCTACAACATGAAGAGCCGGGAGCGCGATCGTCGTCCAACGAAGGACGAGCTGGATAAACTTTTGGAGCACTTCGTCAGCATGCAGCAGCGTCGGCCTAGTTCGATCAACATGCTGAAGGTGATTGGCTTCGCGATTTTTTCCACGCGTCGGCAAGATGAGATAAGCCGAATTCAGTGGGAGGACGTCGATGAGTCGAATCAGCGGGTGCTGGTGAGAGATATGAAAAACCCCGGGCAGAAAATTGGCAATGATGTTTGGTGCCACCTACCCGACGAAGCCTGGAGAATTCTGCAGAGCATGCCAAAAGAGCGTGGGGAAATTTTCCCGTACAACTCGTCGTCAATCTCCACGGCCTGGGCGAAGGCGTGCAAGTTTCTAGAGATCGAAGATCTTCACTTCCACGATCTGCGACACGACGGAGTGAGTCGGTTGTTTGAGATAGATTGGGATATTCCGCGGGTGGCCAGTGTGTCTGGGCATCGTGATTGGAATTCATTGCGTCGATATACCCATCTGCGCGGGCGAGGTGACCACTATGCCGAGTGGCCGTGGTTAAAGAGGATAGTTCAGGCACCCGTGAAGTTGGGCGCCTGGGGTAAGCAGTGATTTAACTGGCTCGGCGGTACCCGTTGAGCTGGTTGCACTCTTTCACCGCAGCTTCCCGTTGCAGATCAAGGTAGGCTGCCAGATCAGCGATGTGGATGCCTTTAGCGCTTTTCTGACTCGACTCCAGCCGTGTGATCGGGATTTTGATCTGTCCCGCCATAACCTTGCGCTGGAACATATCGGTCGTCAAGTGCGTGAAGTAATCCTTGCAGACCTGCTCAAGTGGGATAATGGCCCGGCCATTGTATTGGGCCATTAGAATAAAGGAAGTATTCATTCAGTCTCCTCGCGAATAGCCACTTTTCTTCTGCTGGCCGCAGATAGGTTTGGTATTAATGCTGGTGCGGGCCTTACAGTAAAAAAAGTTCCACCCACCTCGACTGTTTGAACACCCCTAAGAAATCCAGTTATGTCGATATCAATGCCATTCTTTAAACGACGTTGATGAGCCGCTACCAAGTGTAGTATCGGTCGTTTTCGTCCTGTCTCGGTTAGTGGAACTGATCTCGCGTACAGCAAGGATTTAATTTGCTCGGGCATTGAGCCTAGGCGGGCGAGGCAGTTGGATTCGCGGGCCTCTATAGTCCAGCAATGTCGGCTATCGGCTATGAATTGCAGAGCGATTGAAGCCCTGGCTTCACGATCTTTGAGCTCCTTTTCGGGAGTGGTGAAATAATGATTACTTTTGTATCGATCAGATAGCTCAAAGCGTTGATCACAGGCAACCACTTTGCCTTCTTTCGTTATGCAAAAGAATGATCGCTCACCTTCTACAAATTCATTTTCCGTTGCGGCAATTATAATTTCATACAACTGTCCACCTGACCGTCTATGCCAGGTCTTGGGTAAGTTGGTGACTTTCCGAATATATGTGGCTTGAAAGAAACCACCATATTCATTGGGCCGGGCTTGATGAGTTCTCGTAAACCCAATGCATCCAATCGAAGGCATAGGGTCATTGATGACATCAAACTCCCAATCTCCAACGCACGTTGTATTGGGCGCGATGATGACTCTGTCGTTGCTCGGAATATACGGCCCGATCCGTCTGATAAGGTTCAATCGCTCATTAGTAAGCGTGTTAGGACCCGCTCCTTTACTTTTTTTGATTCTGGTCTCAAAACAGGTAATTAAGGCAGCGGCGACACAGTCTTCAAAAGAATCAGTTGTCCATAAATCTTGGGTGTCTGTCGGCTGATATTCATCGTTTCCAGAAAGGTGCGTATACCCCATTGCAGGCTGCGCGGGCGGGCGATCCGGAGCGATTAGCGTTACGTTGGGTGTCGCTGCCTCGCGCAGCTTTTCGTGGGGTATAAGTACCTCGGCAGTGGCGCTGGAAGAAGCAATAATGCCTGCTGCTGCGCAGCAGAGACTGTTGTTTACAGGCGTGTCGATCCCACTGTCATCGCGAAGCAAAGCGGCCTGCATTTGCGTGTTGTCCTGTGAGTGCGTCATGCCGCTTTCCTCCGATGTTCGATAGCAAGTTGATCCATCAGGCGCTGGTGGTAAGTGTTGCGCGCCTCTGCGGCAGACCACGGATGGATGGTTTCAACCATGGGTTCAACGCCGACCAAGCAATCCCAGATAGCCGGTTCGGTTGGCATGAGGTCGCGACGTTCGGTGGCCAGCGCTATCAGGTCGGCCTGATGGATGCAGGTCGGGAGTTCTGGGGCGATGTCGAACCGGTCGCAAACGCGCCACCATATGCAGTCCTCGAAGTGTTGGTAGGCACTAATCCACTGCTTGAGTGGCCGTGTCATATCGCCCAAGTACGCCTCGGGAGCGTCATGGAGCAAGGCCACAAGTTTGTGTTCTTCTGGCACCAGGTCGGCGACGATGCAGCTGTGCTGAGCCACGCTGTAAAACTCGCGGGTGTGGCCGTTGAAGCGGCACAAATGAGCCAGCGAGTGTGCAATATCTCGCGGATCGATCATTTCGGCGTCCGGCTCAAGCAAATCAAAGCGCTTGCCGGTATGGGTGAGGATCCAGCTCATGCTGCACCTCTCGATTGCGCTGCGGTCGCAGTAGCCTGGTGTTCTTGTTGGAAAAAAACGGCAGCGTTCTCCGCATCGTCCGTGCTGAGAGCAATACGAAGAGGAACCACCTCAACCTTTGCAAGGCCTGTTAATTCGGCGGGCTTCAGTAAATCGGCCATGGCGAGCGCTTGGTCGATCAGGGCGCGGGTTTCGCGTTCGAGTTTTTTCCCCGTGCGGAAGGCGGCGAACGTATCGGCGGCAATGCGGAGCTTTTCGGCGATTTCGAGCAGCGTCTGGCGTTCGGGATTGCCGAGCGTCAACGCTTGCTGAAGGCGTTTGCTGAATTGCGTCAAGTGGGCGTGGTCAGCCTTGATGAATTTGAGGGAGGCTCTTAACTCGCTAATGGTCTTGGCGCTTTCGGCGCGCAGGATGTCGCCGCTTAGTTTCATGCCAGCGGACATGCCGTCGGTACGGCCCATGATGTAGCCGGCCCAGACTAATAGTCCGGCCAGAATGATTAGGGCGATGAGTGCGCAGATTTGAATTGCAGTCATTTGGTTTGCTCCTGGTTCAGTGTCGGACTGGTGGTGGCAGTCCTTGAGATAAGGCTTACTCGGTTGGCTCGTCTTGCTGACTCTGCATGTCTTCGTCGGCCTGGCAGGCGCGGATATCGATGAGCGATGCAACGTGTCGAATGTGGGCGTACTTGGGCGCTTTCCGACTTGAGTCCAGTGTGGTGATCGGAAGCTGGATGCGACCGCTGTTGATTTCAATTACAAACTTTTGCTCGTTGAGGTTGCGGAAATACTTTTCGCGTACGGCCTCCAGCGGAATCAGCACATCACCGAAGGTGCGGTACAGCAGCTCGATGGTCGTGGATTCAGGAGCGGGACGTAGCCGCAGTGGGGTTTGGGCTGCATTACTCATGGCTTTGTGTGGCCTCCTTGCGTTTGCTTCTTGCTGGATGGTTCCAGGCGTTCAGGCAATGGCGTTTGGTCAACTCCCGCAGATGCTCGGGCACCTCAAGGAGCGCGGCATTGCGCTCCTCTCGTGTCCGCATTGCGATGATCTGGCGGGCGTATTCCCTAGGCCACGTCACGGCGGTCTGCCGGAATTTCAGGTAGGTCGATGCCGAGTTTTTCAGCCAGCCAACGAATGCCGGCTTGCTTGACCCGCGTCGACTGGCTGTATTGCAAGCCGTACTTTTCGTCATACCAGGTGCCGTCCTTGACCCGCAGATACTCTTTGTCCCGTTTTGGGTAAGCCGGCAGGTTGCCCTTAAGCAGGTCTTTTTCCCGCATGAGTGCAATCAGTTTTGGACGTGTGAGGCCTAGTTGCGAGGCTGCTTGGGCGAGGGTGCGTTCCATGTCGTCCACCTCATGCCGCATGTGCGGCAGGAGTTGCAGCGGCCGCGAGATGGTTGATGGACTCGATAACCATTAGGTAAATCTCGGTATCGGTGTCGCTCACGGTGAAGCATCGTGTGTTGGGGCTTTTGTTCCCGATGCTAAGGATGATGGTCGCTCCTCGGCGCGTGTGTGTGCGGTGAATGGCAACGTGCAAGGGGAGATCAAACCCCATGTCGAGGCTCAGCACGCCGCCGGTGCGCACCAGCTCAAGCACGCGCTGCTTGTCTTGGGCTTCAAAGCGGCCGTATACGCGGCTGGCATGCGGGAGATGAACCGGGTCGCTGTTATTGCTCGGATCGAGCGGTCCGTTAGCGATCTCTTCAATGAAGTCGGCCAGCTTAAGGTGAGTTTTCTTGTCGCTTGGAAGGGTCAGCGTGTGGCGCTCAGTCCCCAGCTCGACACTGAATGCGGTCTCAGTTGCCCCCCGTTCTACTTTGAGGCGGAACGCAAGGCACTCGCGCGTGGGAGCGGTTCGTAGGACATGATTGAAGGTCTCGGTCAGATTGACCTGAGCTTTGAGCAACTGCAGGGTGCGGTTGTCGATTCGGTATTTGCTCATGCTGCGTGCCCCCCGCCATTTGGATCAAAAGGAGAGGGTTGAGGCTTGGCAATAAGCTTTGGCTTGCTGTTGTGAATGATGACCAAGCAGCCGGTAACGGACTGCAGTTGCTCAATCATCCTTTTGTTGCTGACGCACGCCGGGTGGACGTGGAGGGTTGCGGTGGATTGCATGGGTGATGCCTCGCTCTATGGTGGAGAGTGAGGCAATATTAACCCTGAAGGTTATTTGGTCAAGAAAAAATAACCTTTAAGGTTAATTTTATAGATCTGAGATTTTCCATCTCGCGCGACCACAAATGTTCCAATCTTCAGTCATTCGGATTATGCGTTCCGGCCAATCAGGATTCAGCGCGTATAGATATCGTTCGCTACCTTCCTGCCTGAGTTGCTTGAGTGTTGCTGCCTCATCTCTAACGCGCTTCGCTGCAACATAATGACCCGGCAAGGCTTCGAGGGATGGATCGATCACGATCTTGTCTCCCTCCATAAACTTCGGTTCCATGCTCACGCCTTCAACTCTGAGAATGAATGCGCGTGGGCCCACTGGACCTGGAGCGTCAATCCATTCTTCTGCGTCTCTTGGTTCGAAACTCCCGTGGCCCTCGCACCATGAGCCCGCCGCAATTGAACCTATGACCGGTAGCTTACGTCCCGTATGGCTCAGCACAGTGGCGTTGTTGAACTCCCCTACACCATAGGGCATGTCGAGATAACCCTCGTGCAGGTGCAGAGCTTTTTCGAGTTCGCGCGCAATCTGGTCTCCTATCCCTTTCGTAGGGTTTTTCCCTCCGAAAGCACTGACTTGAGCTGGAGCTTTACCTAGTCGCTCAGCTACGTCCGTCAGCCGAAGATTCCGCTCAGCGATGATTCGTCGAAAGTTATGAAGCCGGGTATCTGAAATTTTCATTTAATGATTTTGGCTTCATTAACCTTTCAGGTGAATGTCCTAATGGCTATTGCAAAAAATAACCCATAAGGTTAATTTGTGGGTCAGGAGGATTACCTAATGAATCTGCGTGACTACATCAGCAATATGGATAGGGAAAAGCTGAAGGCCTACGCGAAGCGCTGCCGTATCGCAGACAGCTACCTTCGCTTACACGTGAAATATGCAAGCAAAGATCCAAGCGTTTCACTAATCAAATCTTTGGCCCGCGAAAGTGATGGCTACGTGTCAATCGCTGAAGTGCTTGAGCACTTTGGAATTACGGATCGTGACTCGCCAAGTGAAGCTGCTTAAGTAGAAAAAAGGCGACCCAAGGGTCGCCCAGTTCCTCCCGACACGCACCACCACAGCGCTGTCGGGCCGCGATAGGGGGTGGCGGGCAAACCAAATGCAAAACCGCCCACTCCTATCGCGTTTTCCAAGGCTCGGAAGCTTTGGTGTTGCTGCCTTTTCCACCACAGAGCTGGCAGCTGTTGCGCCAGGGGTGAACAACGGATTGTTCGCCCCGGCACGGTGCCGGTGTTGGTCTTAGGGACCTCGCCGGCGTTTGGGCACTTACACGCCACACGACAAATGTATCACCACTCTCTGTCGTGCGGCACTGGCAACATTCAAGGATTAATGCCATGAGCCGAATCGCTCTAAGTTCTGTAGATCGAGCCCAGCGGGAAGTCCTGCCGCTCGATCTTGCGCTTTATCACGCTGCACGCGACTACCCAGGCGGCGCCGCTGCTATCGCAGCCACCACTGGCCGCAACGCCACGACGTTGCAGCACAAGCTTTCCCCAACCCATCCAAGCCACACCGTGAACATTCAAGAGTTTGGCGAGATCCTGGAACTGACCAAGGATCGCCGTATTCTGGATGCGGTGCATGCACTGGTCGGCGACACGACTTGGCAGGAACTGGCTGAGGCGTACACAAACGACATGCCCGAGACCTTGACCACCGGCATTGCTGAATACTTCCGGCAGGTGGCGGATCTGGCCGAAACCTGGGCCAAGAGTATCGGTGACGGCGTCGTGACTGACCAGGAACTGGCAGCGATTCGCCTGCAGGTGTTCCGCGGGATTCAAGGGCTGCTCGGATTGTTCAACCGCGCCACTTACGTCAATCAGACGACGCGAGGTGCTGACCATGGCTGACATCGCAGACTTCGCTAATGATCTGGTGCTGGAGCGCGTCGACCAAGCGCTCGCAGCACGTCGCATCGCCGCCAAACCAGCCTTGGCGGCGCATTCGTTTCTGTTCTGCGAAGAGTGCAATGAGGCAATTCCGGAGGCGCGCCGTGTGGCGCAGCCTGGCTGCACGCATTGTGTGGATTGCCTTTCCCTCGCGGAAATGAAGGGAGCTCGTCATGTTCGATGAAGTGCTGGCTCAGTTCGCAGACTACGGCCTTGTACCTGCGCAGCCGCTGGTGTTCGGTAAGCTCACTCGTTGCAAGACGGCGCAGGATAAGGGCAGCGAAAAGAACGGCTGGTACGTCGCCCATGAACATCGCACCGAGAAAGGCGAGACGCTTATTTTCGGTTCATTCGGCGATTGGCGTTCGGGCGAGACACAGAAGATCAAGGTCAAGGCTGGTCGGATGTCACCCGAAGAGCGCGAGGTCATGCGCGCCCGTCAGGAAGAAGGCAAGCGTCGCGCTGCAGAAGTGGCAGCTAATGCGGCGCGTCGAGCGGCAAAGCGAGCGGACAGCTTGTTCCAGCGCATGCCGGAGAAAGGTCGTAGCGAATATCTGGACCGCAAGCAGATTGTCGGTTTCCGGGTTCGCTACGCGCCGCGTTCCGGGGCAGTCTTGGTTCCCATGAGCAATGCGCGGGACGAAATCGTCGGGCTTCAGGTGATTTACCCGAGCAAACAGGAAGATACGGGGCGGGACAAGTCTTACTGGCCCTACGGGATGTCAAAAGAGGGTGCTTTCCATCTCATCGGTCCGGATGCCGATCCGGGTGATCCAGTGCTGGTATGTGAGGGCTACGCAACAGGCGCCAGCCTGCATATGGCGACTTCGCTGACCGTTGCGGTGGCATTCGACGCGGGTAACCTGCTGGCCGTGTGTAAGGCCATGCGCGAGCGGTTTGCCGGTTGCCCTCTGATCATTTGCAGGGACGATGACTGGAAAACCACGAAGCCAAACGGTGACGCCTGGAACCCCGGTGAAGAGAAGGCCAATAACGCGGCACTGATCGTCGGTGGCCAAGTGGTCGCGCCGATTTTCTCCAGTGAGCGGGAAGTGAAGTGGACCGACTTCAACGATCTGCATGTCGCCGAGGGTTTGGAGGCGGTGCGCCGTCAGGTGCTGGCCGTGGTCAAGCCGCCGGCTGCAGGTGGTTGGAAAGATCTACTAGCTCGCAGCGATAGCGGCGCTCTGATCGCGCACATGCAGAACGTTGAATTGATATTGGCCAATGATCCACGTTGGGCTGGGGTCATCAGCTACAGCGCCTTCAGTTCGAAGCTCGTCAAGCTGCGTGCGGCGCCTTATGGCGGCGGCACAGGTGACTGGGCGGACATCGATGACGTGCGGGTGATGAAGTGGCTCGCGCAGCAGTACAACTTGCGGGTCAAGGCCTCGCATGTGATCGAGGCGGTGAGTGTTGTTGCGCATGACCATGCGTTTCATCCAGTGCGCCAGTACCTGCGAAAGCTCGAATGGGATCGCGTGCCGCGCTTGGAAAGCTGGCTCACCGATGTGATGGGCGTAAAGGCTACCGACTACTCGAGCAAGGTCGGTAAGCGCTGGATGTTGTCGGCCGTGGCGCGTGTGATGAAGCCGGGCTGCAAGGCTGACTCGGTGATGATCCTTGAAGGCGCGCAGGGTGCCGGTAAGTCGACGGCGATGAGCATTCTCGGCGGTGAGTGGTTCATGGATACGCCATTTGCCCTGGGCGACAAAGACGGGTTTCAGGCGATCCGGGGTAAGTGGATCGTCGAGCTGGGTGAGCTGGACAGCTTCAACAAGGCCGAGAGTACCAAGGCAAAGCAGTTTTTCTCTGCGTCCACCGACACTTACCGCGAGAGCTACGGCCGTAGAACAATGGACGTACCACGCCAGTGTGTTTTCGTGGGTACAACGAACCAGGACGAGTACCTCAAAGATGCCACCGGCAACCGCCGTTACTGGCCGGTGGCGTGTACCAAAGTCGATCTGGAGTTGTTGCGCTCGATCCGCGATCAGCTGTGGGCCGAGGCGGTGTTCTGCTACGACGCGGGCGACCTTTGGTGGGTAACGCTGGACGAGGCAGCATTGTTCGCGGAGGAGCAGGACGAGCGTTTCGTAGTGGACGAATGGGAAACGCCAATCTTGACTTGGTTGGAAGAGTCGCAGATTGGTGAGACCACGACCGGCAGTGAGGTGCTGACACAGGCACTCAAGCTCGACCCGGGACATTGGGGTAAGCCAGAGCAGATGCGCGTCGGTGCCATCCTTCATCGGCTGGGCTGGAGGCGTTACAGGCTCGGTGCTATGACCAAGAGTCGGCAGCGGTTGTGGGGCTACAAGAAGCCTGCGGACTGGGGGAAGGCGCCTGAATTGGAAGTCGACGTTGCCGAGGAGCTTTGTTTCGATGATTAAGGAGATCGATTCGTTGCTTCAGTTATGGGCTCGGGAGTTGCACTCCGACCATTCGAAAGGCGGTCTGGCCGGTGGAAACATGGTTGCGATGATGATGGAGAGTAACGGCCAGTTAATCCGCGGGCGGCGTGCATTTCGTGCGCCGTTGGAGAGCTCGTTGGATATCGAACTTATCGTGAACAAGCACCTCGCGCCCGAGCTGGTGACGGTTGTGCGAGAGCACTACTGCACCCTCGATATCGACATGCGTTTGCGTTATGCGCACTGCGGCTGCGGGCGTGACACTTATTATCAGCGTCTTCATGAGGCGCATTTGGTTATCTGGGGCGTGTTGATGGGGGTGGCTGCTTGACCCCAGGCATGGCTCCGGCAGTTGCTGTCCCACCGGCCCGCCTTGTCCCACTATGTTTTGGCGTAGTGGGACAGGTGCGGGCCTTGTCTTTGTTGGGCTGTCCCACCGTCCCACCTTCCAACGTCACCCGCCCGCATATGCGTAGCAGACACAATGCACGCGCGCTTCACGCGCAAGCGTGTTTATAAATTTCTCTCTTTACACGAGAAAATAGATAAATAAGTAGGACGGTGGGGCTAAGCCCCGAATCTAGGCGCTCTCAGGCGTCCCACCTCAATTCTAAAAGGTGGGACAGATGGGACGCCGCCGAAACAACAAAATGCCGTGGTGAGTTATTCGCTTACATTCGCTAGACGTTCACCCCACATTGACCACTTATTCACCGGGTGGCATTAAACCGGGGTTGCTGCCACCGGAATCGACCTGTAAAAAGTAGTCATCTTCGATAGGTGCGACCGCAGAGAGCGGCATGCACCAACCACCAAACCCGGCCATTGCGCCGGGTTTTTGCGTTTAGGGGTTGGCGATGACAAGCGAGCAACAAGCACTGGCAGAAATGCCGATCTGGTTAGTGATCGTCCTGGCCCTGGTCGGTGGCGTATCGGGGGAAATGTGGCGGGCCGACAAGGACGGGGCGCGAGGCTGGGCATTGTTGCGAAGGCTGGCACTTCGGTCAGGCGCCTGTATTGTCTGCGGGGTGTCGGCGATGATGTTGATGATCGCCGCCGGCATGACGATCTGGACGGCGGGCGCCTTGGGTTGCCTGACGGCAATGGCCGGCGCGGACGTAGCCATTGGGTTGTACGAACGATGGGCCGCTAAGCGATTGGGCGTGTGCGAAGTTCCGCCGAATGGCGGCGGGCCAGCCTGAAACCGCCGGGGACCCTGGGGTTATTCGGTGGGTACGGGGTCGGAAACCCGCGGGACTGTGTTAGCGGACGGTTCACCAGCTTAGTGAACTGAGGTGAACAGGTGAACTGGCGGTGAACTCGCGGGTGAACTGGAGAATTAACCATGACGATCATCAGTAAAACGGAGTTTGCGGCCCGGCGCGGCTGGGCCAAATCCTATGTTTCGAAATTGGCGAGTCAGGATCGGCTGGTACTTACCGAAAATGGCAAGATCGACTTGGAAGCCACTGAGGCGCTACTCGATAAAACCAGCGACCCCAGCAAGGCCGCGGTCGCCGACCGTCACCAGCAAGACCGGATTCAACGTGACGTTTACAGCCAACTATCACCCCTCACGGCGCCGACTTCCACGGCTGCGCCGCCGCAGCTGATGCCTAGCGACGGCAAACACCCCGACTACCAGAAATCCCGTGCACTGCGCGAACACAACATGGCCAAGTTGGCCGAGATCGAGCTGGGCAAGGCGCAAGGCTCTTTGGTATCGAGAGAGGCAGTCGAGACTGGCGCCTATGACGCCGGCCGGTTGTTGCGTGACCAGTTGTTCGGACCGCTACCTCAGCTGTCCTACGACCTCGCGGCAATGACGGATCCTTGGCAAATCGAAAAACATCTCACCGCGACAATCCGTCGAACGCTGGAGGAAGCCGAGCGCCTCTCTTCAGCGGACCTTGATCACGCCTTAACAGTGAACTGAACCTATGCACACGGAATTTTCTGACGGTGCACAGGTGTACCGTGAGAACTACTTCCGTGGGCTGCGTCCCGACCCCGATCTTTGGATTGATGAATGGGCCGACGAGTACATGCGAATCCCGCGTGACACCGGTGCTCCTGAGCCCGGCCAGTACCGCACGTCGCGGACACCTTATGCTCGCGAGCCGATGCGTTGCCTGTCGCCGGCCCATCCCTGCAGACGCGTGGTCACCATGGTGGCTTCGCAGTTGATGAAAACCCAGATCGCGCTCAATTGGATGGGCGGCCTGATTCACATGGCGCCGTCGAACATCCTGGCGCTGTTGCCTAGCCTCGGCCTGTCCAAGCGGGTGTCTGGGCGGATCAGCAAGACCATCAAAGCCACTCCCGTGCTGCGCGAGCGGGTCGCGGCCACCCGTTCGCGGGACGCACGCAACACCATGGACACCAAGGAGTTCGAGGGGGGCTCGCTGTACGTCACCACCGCCGGTTCTGCGGCCAACCTATCGGAGCTGTCGGCACGCTACATCTACGGCGACGAAGTCGACCGCTGGGAGAACGACGTCGGCCAGGAAGGTGATCCCATCAGGCTGGCAGAGACGCGTGCGACCAACTTCGGCCGCAATGCGAAGATTTACTTTTCCAGCTCGCCGACGATCAAGGGCGCCTCGCGAATCGCCGATCTGTTCGAGTCCAGCGATCAGCGTCACTACTACGTGCCATGCCCGCATTGTGGGCACATGCAGGTGCTTGAGTGGGAAAACCTACTCTATTCAGCCGATTTCAGCGTCGTGCATTACAAATGCGCGGCGTCCGGGCTGAACTGTGACGTGCTGATCGAGGAACACCATAAGAGCGACATGCTCGCTCGCGGTGAATGGCGTGCGCATGGCACCGGCGACGGCAAGACGGTTGGCTTTCATCTCAGCGCCCTGTATTCGCCGACCGGTTGGATGGACTGGACATCGCTCGCCATCGAGTTTGAAGACGCGAAAAAAGCCCAGGCGCAAGGCGATACCAGCCTTATGCAGGTGTTTTACAACACCCGTCTGGCCAAAGTATGGGACAGCTCGCTCGAACAGACCAAGGCGGAAGTGCTGATCGCTCGGGCGCGGCTGGAAACCTACACCCTGGGCGCTATGCCGTCAGGCGTGCTGATGCTGACCGGCGCCGTCGACGTTCAGGCCAATCGTCTGGAACTGATGGTGATGGGCTTCGGCGTCGGCATGGAGCGCTGGGTGGTTGATCACCATGTCATCTGGGGTGATCCGGCAGACGACCGCACCTGGGCGGTGCTGGATGAGAAGCTTAAGGCGCGTTACCGGCATCCTTGTGGTGTGGGTCTGGCGATTCTCGCCGTGGGTGTCGACTCCGGCGGTCACCACACCGATGAGGTCTACCAGTTCTGCCGCGTTCGTCGCTGGCGCAATATCTTCGCCATCAAGGGGGCGAGCAAGCCGGGCAGGCCGGTCATTGCACAGCGCCCGTCCATGGTCGACGTGACATGGAAGGGACAGACCGAACGCAACGGCGCAGAGCTGTGGTTTGTCGGTACCGACACCGCCAAAGACTGGATCTACAACCGTTATCCATTCCCGGACGGTCCGGGATCGCTGCACTTTGCCAACGACCTGCCGGACGAATTCTTCGCCCAGTGCGTCGCCGAGCGCAAAGTCGTGCGATACGTGCGCGGACACAAGCGCATCGAGTGGGTGAAGGGCAAGGCTGAGCGCAACGAAGCGCTCGACCTGATGGTGTACTGCCTGGCGATGGCGCATTACCTCGGCATCAATCGCTACCAGGAACACGATTGGGACAGGGTGCGACAAGCACTGGCCCAGTCCGGCTTGTTCGATGACGTCATCAAGCCTGTCCAGGGCGAGCGCCTTGATGCTGAGCAAACACCGGCGCCCGCCGCTGTACGTCAAGCCCAACCCGCACCACCACCCGCTGTGCCGGTTACACAATCGCGACCGGCAGCCCCCCCTCAACGCCGCAGCTCAGCCAGCGGCTATCTGAAGAGACGCTGATATGTCATTTACGAAAAAGCACCTCGACGCGGTTGAGGCGGCCATTGCGCGCGGTGAGAAAACTGTGCGCTACACCGACCGTACCGTGGAGTACCGCACGGTCGATGAACTGCTCAAGGCGCGCGAGGAAATACGCTCGTCGTTGGCAAGTGCAGCTGGGCCACGTTCGCGCGTGGTCCGGCTGTACCACGCAGGGAAGGGGGTCTGATGGCCCGGCACTTCCCAACGCTGACCCGTAACGGATTTGCCCTACCGTCCAACATCAAGGCCAGCTACGAAGGCGCTGGGGAAGGGCGCCGCTCGAGTGGCTGGGACGCTCCCGACAACGGGATCAACAGCATCAACACCCCGGCACTGCGCAACCTGCGGTCGCGCTCCCGGGCGGCGGTTCGCAATGACCCATATGCATTCAATGTCATCGACAAGCGCGTCAGTAACCTGATCGGCACGGGCATCACTCCTCGGCCTACGACCGACGATGATGCATTGCGCAAACTTTTGCAGGAGCTGTGGGGGGACTGGGTCGATGAGTCGGATGCGGATGATCGCACCGACTTCTACGGCCAGCAGGCGCTGGTGGCGCGCACGGTTGAAACCTCGGGCGAATGCTTCGTGCGGTTGCGGCCGCGCGGTCTGGATGAAGGCTTAGCAGTTCCGCTGCAGCTGCAGATCCTCGCACCGGAATTTGTGCCGCATGACAAATTCGAGACCACCAAAAACGGCAACGTCATCCGCGCTGGCATCGAATTCACCCCGGGCGGCAAGCGGGTGGCGTATTGGATGTACCTGTCGCACCCACGTGATGCCGCGTCTCTGAACGCCGGCTACAACCAGCTAGTGCGCGTGCCTGCCGCCCAGGTGCTGCACATCTTCGAACCGGTCGAGCCGGGACAGTTGCGCGGTGTGCCGCGGCTGTCGCCGGTGCTCAAACGCCTGCGCAGTCTGGACAACTACGACGACGCGGTGCTGTTTCGTCAGGAAGTGGCCAACCTGTTCGCCGGTTTCATCAAGCGTCCGGCGCCGGACTCGGGACCACTTCCCAGAGATCCTGTGACCGGTCAGCCGCTCGATCTGGATCGCGATGGCTTCACGCCGATGGTTGCGCTCGAACCCGGCACCATGCAGGAACTGGGGGCAGGTGAGGAGGTTGAGTTTTCTAAACCGCCAGACGCCGGCAACAACTACCCGGACTTCATGCGGCAGCAACTGATGGCTGCTGCAGCAGGGTCGGGTACGCCTTACGAGATCCTCACTGGTGACATGCGCGGGATCAACGACCGAGCATTGCGGGTGGTACTCAACGAGTTTCGGCGCCGCCTGGAACAACTGCAGTTCAGCGTGTACGTGCATCAGCTCTGCCGTCCCGTACGCGCGGCGTGGATGGACATGGCGGTGCTGTCTGGCGTCCTGGTGCTGGACGATTACGCACAGAAACGCCGCCAGTACCTGCGTACCCGCTGGGTGCCTCAAGGCTGGGCCTATATCCAGCCAGTGCAGGACGTGCAGGCACGCCGTATGGAAGTGCAAGCCGGATTTTCTTCGCGCAGCGAGATGGTCCTGCGCACCGGCTACGACGCCGAAACGGTCGATCTGGAAAACGCTGCAGATCTGGCACGGGCCACAAAACTGGGCCTCAACTACAACACCCTTGATGCCGTCGAAGACAACGACGACAAGGAGCAACCATGAGCAAACAAGCGCGACCGCGCATTTACAACCGCGCAGGCAAACGCGTCAAGGTTCAGGACAAGACCTGGTACGCCCTGCAGGCCAGCGGAGAGGCCACCGAGCGAGTGATCGAGGTTTTCGTCTATGGCGAGATCGGCGCGTGGGGCATCACAGCCAATCAGTTCGTGCAGGATCTGCGCGCCATGGATGATGGTGTGTCCCCGGTGATCGCCGCGTTCAACAGTATCGGCGGAGACCTGTTTGACGGTCTGGCCATGCATAACGCGCTGTCGCGTCTGGGCGAGCGCTGCACCGGACGAATCGATGCGCTCGCTGCCAGTGCTGCCAGCGTCGCCGTGTGCGGTGCACACCGCGTAGTCATCGCGGCGAACGCCATGTTGATGATTCACAACCCATACACCTATGCAGGCGGTGGCGCTGAGGACTTCCGTCGGGTCGCTGATGTATTGGATCAAACCTTGGAGGCGATCATTGCGGCCTATAAGGCCAAGGCGCCCGACATCGAAGACGCCGAGCTGCGGCGGATGGTTGATGCCGAAACCTGGCTGACTGCTAACGAAGCGGTGGCTCTTGGTCTTGCAGACGAAGTCGGAGACGGCATCAAAGTCAAAGCATGCCTCGGTCAAGGCGCGGTGTTGCAACGGTTCCAGCACGCTCCGGTTGAGTTGGTGGCCCAGCTCGACGAGCCGCCTGAACCGGATCCCGAACTTGAACCTGTCGATCCGCCGCTGGTGCCGCCTGTAGTGGACTCGGCCAAATTGGCATTGATGATTAGTCAGCGTTGCACGGCGGCGGGCATCAGCAATCTGATCGAGCCGCTGCTCAATTCTACCCAGCTCGAAAGCGAGGAAATCGTTCTCGCCGGTCTGGCTCGCGCCAAGGCGGTGAACGACCTCTGCGTCGCCGCGCGTCTGCCGGAATTCAGCGCCGAGTATGTCTCGGCCGGTCTGGATGCGGCGGCGGTTCGGGTGCGTCTGTTCGACAAGATCGTTACCAGCGGTAAGGGCTTTGAAATCGACAACAGCCTGCCACTGAACGATGACCCGGCGCCCAAGGTGCTGGCCAAACAACCTGACCCCAACTCGATTTGGGCTGCTCGGCAAGCGGCCCAAACAGGAACCGCGCGCGGCGCGAAAGGAGCACGAGCATGACCATCAAACAGGAACCGATGCACGCAGGTGAATTCCTGCTGTCCGAGGGCGCCGGCACGATCTCGCGCGAAGCGATCAATGTCGCGGCGGGTCCGGCATTGTGGCCGGGCCAAATTCTCGGGCTGGTGACTGCCACCGGCGAATTCGCACCGTACAACCCGACGGCAGAGGACGGCACTGAGAACGCTGTCGCCATTCTCTACGGCCCGCTCGGCGAATCCGACGTGGTGCGTCGCGGTCGCGCCGTGGTGCGGTTGGCCGAGGTCAGCGAAGCGCACTTGACCGGGCTCGATCTGGCTGCCGAGAAAGCCTTGGCCGCACATTCGCTGATCGTTCGCTAAAGCGGATTCCTTCTTTCATTTGCATCCCGCCGCGAGCGGGATTTTTCGTTTCTGGAGAGTACCCATGGCCGATATCGCCATTTTTGACGACGAAGCGTTTACCGTTACCTCGCTGACCGCTGCACTCAATGATCGACCTTACCTGCCGGGACGCATCAGCGCGTTGGGCCTGTTTCGCGAAGAAGGCATTACCACCCTGACCGTGCAGATCGAGAAGGACGGCGACACCCTGGCACTGGTGCCCGCCGGCGAGCGTGGTGGTTCAGGCCTGGTGGTCGCTGCCGGCAAGCGCAACCTGATCCCGTTCAACACCGTGCACCTGCCTGAGCGCTTCACCATCAAGGCTGACGAGATCCAAGGCATTCGTGCCTTCGGCACTCGCACTGAACTTCAGGCGGTGCAGGACGTGGTGAATGCGCGCCTGGCTAAGGCGCGGCGGCAGTTGGACGCTACGCACGAGTTCCAGCGTATGGGCGCACTGAATGGCCAGATCCTCGACGCCGATGGCAAAACCGTACTGCTCGACCTCTACGACCGCTTCGGTGTGGACCGTCAGAGACTGTCCATGGGACTGGCGGATGCGGGCACGGAGCTGCGGGTCAAGTGTGGTGAAGCGCTGGACATGCAGGAAGACGCGCTCGGCAGTGTGACCAGCACCGGTTCTCGCGCCTTCTGCGGCAAGAATTTCTGGAACAAGCTGATCGTTCACAAGTCGGTCAAAGAGACCTACCTCAACAGCCAGCAGGCAGCAGCCCTGCGTGGTGATGCCCGTGAGAGCTTCGAGTTCGGCGGCATCATCTGGGAGCGCTACCGTGGCAAGGTGGCCGGTGTGTCCTTTGTCCACGACGACAAAGCCTTACTAGTTCCTGAGGGTGTGCCTGATCTATATATCTCGGTGTTCGCTCCGGCGGACTACATGGAAACGGTCAACACTCAGGGAATCCCTTACTACAGCATGATTGAGCCGCTGCCCTTCAACAAAGGCATGGCCGGTGAAGCTCAATCCAACCCGCTGCACCTGTGCACCCGGCCGCGAGCCCAGATCACGCTGGAACTCTGACCATGGGCTTTCGCGATCTGATCGCCGAGGTCGACGCGGTGGTGTTCGAAACGCTGGGCGATACGGCGCGAATCGAGGGTCGCGAAGAGCCAGTGTTCGGCATGTTCGCCGCGCCCTGGCTGCAACCCAAGTTCGGCAAGCTCAACACCGGGTTACGCGAGCCGCGCTTCGAGATCCGTGTCAGCGATTCGCAAGGTCTGCAGCAGGGCATGCTGGTCAGCGTTGACCTGCCTGCCCTGGATGGCGGCGGCGACTACGACCTGATCCAGCTCGAGCCAAGCGGCGATGGCCTGGTCGCTCTGATTCTGAGGTTGCGCCCATGAGTGTCGGCAGCTATTTCAAACCCTCGGCCGGGGGCGGGATGATCTCTATCCAGTCTTCGGCCACAGACTTTCAGGCGTTCCAGGACTTTGCCAAGGTGGTACCGAAAGCGGCTGCTGCGGCGCATCGGCGCGCGATCAACAAGACGTTGGGCTGGTTGCGCACGCACATCGCCCGAGCGGTCAGCCGGTCGGAGCGCATTGCTGTTGCGGCGGTGCGTCAGCGGTTGCGCAGCTATCCAGTTTCCGGCGGGGCTGCGAGCGGCAAACTGTGGTTCGGTTTGAACGCCATCGAGTCCAGCCGGATCGGCCGGGCGCGACAAAGCGGCAGCGGCGTGTCAGTAGCGGGGCGGCGTTACCAAGGGGCTTTCCTCAAGAAGGTCTACGGCAACAAGCCCGACATCTGGATCCGCACAGCCAGCAAGCATTTCAACGCGGACGACTACCCCGACAGCACGGTGTCACCTGGTCGCAGGCCGAGTTCGGGTTGGGTCGCCGAAAACGGCAGTCGTTTCCCGCTGGCCAAGGCTAAGGTATCGCTGGAGCAAGCCCGGCCGCACTTCGACAGCTGGGTCAAAAGGGCGGATGAGCGTCTGCTGGAGATCCTCAAACAGGAACTCAACTTTGAGCTGCAGAAATACCTCAAGAGGATCGGTAATGTCTGACAAACCCTTCAGCTTGGACCAGCTTTATCGGGCGGTAGAACAGCATTTGCGTACCCACTTGCCTGGCGTGCAGGCCGTCACAGCCTGGCCAGACATTAAGGATCGCGTGTTGCTGCCAGCGGTGTTCTTGGAGGTGGCCGAGATCGAGCCGGGTACCGATATCGGTACCGGCGAAACCTCGCTCATCTTCAAGTTCGAGGCCCGCATCATCGTCGACCCAATCAAGCCGCACCATCATCAACAGGCCGTGCAATTAGCGACTCAGCTGGCGGTGCTGCTGCGTGGGCAAACATGGGGGCTTGCAGTTGAGCCTGCCGAGTTTGTGCAATCGCTGCAGGACTGGACCCAGCCGCACCTGGATGGATACACCGTTTGGCTGGTGGAGTGGACTCAGCAGGTTTATCTCGGCGTTGAGGAATGGCCATGGTCGGACGAACCGCCGGGAACGTTGGTGTTTGATGTTGAGCCTGGTGACGGGCCATTCAGGCCTGAGGATCTACCGTGAGTTACGCAAGCGCCCAGCATGACCGCATGATCGCGGGGGCGGTAAAGGCTTGCTACGTGGTCGCGGTGGATCTGTCCGCTTCGCCGCCGGTATGTCGCGTGTCGGACGGCAGTGAATGGGTCAGCGCTTGGGTGCGGTGGCACAGCATCGCGGCGGGCAAGGCCAGGCACTGGCGGGCGCCGTCTTTGGGCGAGCAGGGCAGTTTGATCAGTCCCAGCGGTGACGTGTCGCAAGGCACCTTTGTCCCGGGCCTGTATGGCAATGCCGGACCGCCTCCAGATAATCGCGACCACGTCGAGGTCTGGCGTTTTGATGACGGCGGCTCGCTGATCTACGACTGGCAGGCCAAGAGCTACAGCATCACCCTGCCGAGCGGTACGGTCACCATCAAAGTGGCCAGCACCGAAGCGGTCGTAACCGATGCGGCCGTGAGCGTGACTACCGGCAACATCAATCTGAAAGCGGCGGTGATGATCGACGGTGCGCTACACGTTACTAAGGGCATCACCAGCGCCGGCGCGATCATTGACGCCACCGGCAACAGTAATCACCACACGCATTAATTCATTCACGACAGCCCGCCCAGTGCGGGCTTTTTCATGCCTGGAGAAACAGATGGCCAAGATCGATACGACCGTCACCGAGGTGCAAGCGTCCTCGGAACTGGCAATTGCATCCTCACCGTTCTCATCGCCCGAACTCTTGAAATACCGCGACAAGCTCTACACGTCGCGACTGTTGATCGTCCCCGGCACTGACCGTTCCTATCCGGTCGACAAGGCAACGGTCGTGGTGCCGGCCTCCGACATCGAAGCGGTCAAGTTCCTGAAAGCCAGCGAAGAATACGAGCCGATCAAGGAGTGACATCGATGATCGGAATGGATCGCCACACCGGCCTACCCATATCCGGCATCGAGCACTTGCGCCAATCCATTGCCGACATCTTGAGCACGCCGCTGGGCAGTCGCCGGCACCGTATGGAGTACGGCAGCAAGCTACGGCGGTTTGTCGATTTGCCCATCAACGAAGGCTGGAAAAGTGCCGTACAGGCTGAGGTTGCCCGCGCGCTTGGGCGCTGGGAGCCGCGTTTGAAGTTGGATCAGGTGCGCGTCATTTCCGTCATTGGCGGGCAAATCAATTTGCAGATCGTCGGGAAGTACCTAGGCGACAGCGTCACGTTGGAGGTGGCCGCATGAGTACCGTAGATCTGTCTTCGCTGCCGGCCCCGACCGTGCTGGAGCCTCTGGACTTCGAAGAGGTTTATCAGGACGGGCTGAGCGTGTTTCGCGGGTACATGGGCGGCAACTGGACGGCCGCGCTGGAAAGCGACCCAGTGGTCAAAGTGCTTGAGGTCGGGGCTTACAACAAGGTCGGCAACCGCGCCCGAGTCAATGATGCCGGCAAGGCGCTTTTACTGGCGCATGCCATACGCGGCGATCTCGATCACTTGGGGGCCAACGTCAATCTGCAGCGCCTGGTCATTCAGGCCGAGGATCTGCTGGCGGTGCCGCCGGTGCCCAAGGTCATGGAAGACGACGACCCGTTTCGCGAGCGTATTCAGTTGGCCTATGAGGGCTTGACCACGGCCGGCCCGCGTAACAGCTACATCCTGCATGCACGCAATGCATCAGGGCTGGTGGCAGATGCCACGGCCGAAAGTCCGGAGCCTTGTTATGTCACGGTCACGGTGCTGGGGTTGGACGGGGAAGGCGAAGCGCCGCCGGAGCTGCTGGCTACTGTGGCCGCTGCGCTGAATGACGATGACGTACGGCCGGTGGGTGATCGGGTGACTGTGCAAAGCGCAGAGGTTATCCGTTACGAGATTAACGCCATCTTGCACATGGCCAGCGCTGGCCCGGAAGCGGATGCCAGTTTGGCTGAGGCGAAAAGTCGCTTGGCAGCCTGGGTCAATCCACGCAAGCGGCTGGGCGTCGAGGTCGCTCGCTCCGCTGTTGACGCCCAGCTGCACGTTGCCGGCGTTGCCCGGGTTGAGTTGGTCGGATGGCAAGATCTGGCCCCGACCAAGGCGCAAGCGGCGTTCTGTACACGCTACAACGTGAGGCTGGCGGGCTGATATGAAAAGTCTACTGCCGCTCAATAGCACGCAGCTGGAACGGGCCATGGAGGCCGCGTTTTTCGAAAAGACGATTGTCCCTCTGCGCGACCTCTACAACGCTGATACCTGTCCGGTTCATCTACTGCCGCACCTGGCATGGGCGTGGTCGGTGGACCGCTGGGATTACCGGTGGACTGAGGCGACCAAGCGCGCGGCCATCAAGGCGTCGTACTACATCCACAAGCACAAAGGCACCATCGGCGCGTTGCGCCGGGTGGTCGAGCCGCTGGGCTACCTGATCGAGATTGTCGAGTGGTTCAACACGGTCCCCGAGGGCGTGCCAGGCACCTTCGCGCTGAAGGTTGGCGTTCTCGATACGGGCATCACTGAGGAAATGTATCAGGAGCTTGAGCGCCTGATTGACGATGCCAAGCCCGTCACCCGGCAACTGACTGGGCTGGCGATCAGCCTGGAAACTCAAGGCGATTTGAATATCGCCGTGTCCCTCTACGAAGGCGACGAAATCGACGTTTACCCGCCCGTCATGCGTGACATTGAGGTCACTGGCCGCTTTGGCGTGGTCGGTCGCGAACACACCATTGATACCCTGGACGTTTATTATGATTGATGCGAATTCGCAGTTTTTTGCGATCCTCACGAACGTGGGGATGGCCAAGCAGGCGAATGCCGACGCGCTCGGCATTCCCTGGCTGATCACACAAATGGGCGTTGGGGATGCCAACCCGAACGGGCTGGCGGACCCGCCCAACCCGGTGCCGTCGGCCAGTCAAACCAAGCTGCTCAACGAGTGGCGCCGCAAGCCGCTCAACCAACTGAAGATTGACCCGGTCAACCCGGCGGTGATCATCGCCGAGCAGATCATCCCGGCCGATGAGGGCGGTAAGTGGATCCGCGAAATCGGCCTCTACGATGCCGACGGCGATCTGGTGGCGGTGGCCAACTGCGCGCCAAGCTTCAAGCCGCTGTTGTCGCAAGGCTCAGGCCGCACGCAAATCGTGCGGATGAACTTCATTGTCACCAGCACCGGCAATATTCAGCTCAAGATTGACCCGGCGATTGTGTTGGCCTCGCGGGCCTACGTCGATGCGGCCATTCTGGAAGTGCTGCCGAAGAACAAGGTCCCGGGCGATTACACGCGGGTCAAGGTCAACGATCGCGGGATTGTCGTATCGGGTGATAACCCGGAAACGCTTGCCGGTTTCGGTATCAAAGACACGTACACGAAGCCGGAAATCGAGGCGATGATTGCGCAGGCCTCGGCGCTGCCTGTAGGCGCAACGGTGGCTTTTCCGTTGGACAAGGTGGCGCCCGGGTTTCTGGAGCTGGACGGTAGCGTTAAGAGCATCGCGGTTTATCCCGATCTGGCGGCGTTCCTCGGTACGGCCTTCAACAAGGGCGACGAGGGGCCGGGCAATTTCCGCTTGCCTGAATCGCGCGGCGAGTTTCTGCGCGGCTGGGATCATGGACGCGGTGTCGATGCTGGGCGGGCAATTGGTAGCTGGCAGGACCATGCGTTTCAGAATCACTTGCATGCTCTGCGGCAAACAGTAACGACTGCTACGCCTACGGGCACGGGCTTGGCGGTGGTCATCAGTGGATCGGGTACTGGCGCCAACTCTGACGTTCCAATGACGGGAAACGTTGGTAGCGAAACCCGCCCGCGCAACTTGGCAGTGGTATGGTGCGTCAAGGCGTGGAACGCGCCGATCAATCAGGGAAACATCGACATTGCCGCACTCGCGGCTTTGGCGACGCAGGCCACGGAAATCAAGCTGGGTACGGCTAAGGTTGCAACTCAGGCTGAGGTAGAGGCCGGTGTCGATGACACTAAATTTGTAACCGCGAAAAAGCTCTTAGGTGGCTTCGGAATGACCATCGGCCAGAATGGATTTATTCGACTTCCACGCTGGCTAAGTGGCTTCACTATTCAGTGGGGGATTAACACAGTTTCTTCTAACGGGGATTGTGTAATCACTCTTCCAACCAACTACAACACGCAGCACTTTCAGATTCTGTCGATTGCGGGTTCTATCAGTGGCATGGCTGTCGCCTACACGGGTCTCAGTTTGTCGGGTGCTGTGATTCCACACTATGTCCCTTCTACCGCTGCCAAGGCAGGGGGCGGGTACAACTGTGTTTGGATATCGTTCGGAAAGTAACCTATGAAAATTTTTGTGTCTCCTACAGTGGGCGGCTTTTTTCATCAGCCAGGGAACAACAACATCCCCGAAGATGCCGTGCAAATCACGCCCGACCAATACGCAACTCTGTTGCGGGGGCTTTCGGAAGGTAAATCAATCGCTTGGGGCGGCGAAGGTGTGCCGTTGCTGGTAGAGCCTGAGCCGGTCGCCAAAGATTACAAGGGGATCGTGGCTCAGGAGCGTTTCGCTCGCGAGGCCACTGGCGTAAACGTAGATGGCCTGCAAATCGAAACGACCCGCGACAGCCAGGCGTTGATTGCCAGTACCGGATTGTCCGCCGTCCTCGATCCCGAATACCGCTGCAACTTCAAAACGGTCGGCGGCTTTGTAGAGATCGGATCGGCGCAGATTATCGCCATCGCCAAGGCTGTCCGGGCGCATGTACAAGCCTGCTTTGACCGCGAGCTGTCGCTGTTGCGAGCGATCAACGCCGGCGAGTATCACGACGAAATGCTGTCGCAAGGCTGGCCGGATTCCGCGCCGCCTGATCCGGCAGAGCTGCAATAAACGCCCCGCACTGACGGGGCGTTTTCGTTTCCGTATCTCGTAACACCAATACCCTCACAGCCTCGCTTATGCGGGGCTTTTTCGTTTCTGGAGACTAACCCTTATGAGTTTCTTTCACGGCGTCACGACCACGTCGGTCGACACTGGCGCGCGCACCATCTCGCTGCCGTCGTCCTCGATTATCGGTCTGTGCGATACCTTCACACCTGGCGTTCTAGGCGGCGGCACGGCCAAGGCGGGCGAACTGAAGTTGATCACCACTGAGCGCGAAGCCATCGCCGCTTTCGGCCCTGACTCGGCGATCACCAAGGCCTGTCAGGCTATCTACGTCAAGGCCAAGGCGGTGATCGTCGCCATCGGCGTGGCCAAGCTGGAAGACCCCGCGCTGCAGACATCGGCGATCATCGGCGGCGTTCTGGCCTCGGGTCAGCGCACGGGACTACAGGCGCTGCTTGATGGCAAAAGCCTGTTCAACGCCCAACCGCGGCTGTTGATCGCGCCAGGCCATACGGCGACTCAGGCGGTGGCTACGGCCATCGACAGCGTGGCGCAGAAGCTGCGCGCTATCGGCATCATCGACGGCCCTGGTACGACCGACGAGGCCGCTATTGCCTACGCCGAGAACTTCGGCAGTCGCAACCTGTTCATGGTCGACCCGGGCGTCAAGTATTGGGACACCGTCACCAGCTCGACGGTCGACGCGCCCGGCTCGGCTTGGGCAGCAGGCCTGTTTGCCTGGACCGATGCTGAATACGGTTTCTGGGCCTCGCCATCGAACAAGGAATTGACCGGTATCACCGGTACCGGCCGCGCGGTCGAGTACCTGGACGGCGACGAGACGTGCCGGGCCAACCTGCTCAACAACGCCAATATCACCACGATCATTCGCGATGACGGTTACCGCCTGTGGGGCAACCGCACGCTGTCGAGCGATCCGAAGTGGGCCTTCGTTACTCGCGTTCGCACGCTGTTCATTCTCATGGATGCGGTGCAGGCCGGGCACAAATGGGCGGTCGACCGCTCGATCACCAAGACCTACGTGGCCGATGTCACCAACGGTCTGGAAGCGTTCATGCGCGACCTGAAAGCCCAGGGCGCGATCATCAACTTTGAAGTATTTCCCGACACCGAACTGAACACGGCCAGCCAGATCGCTGAGGGCAAGGTGTATTGGCGCATCCGATTCACCGACGTGCCGCCGGCAGAAAACCCGAATTTCCTTTTCGAAGTCACCGATCAGTGGATGACCGAAGTGCTTGAAGCAGCCTAAGGGGGCGTAGCAAATGATTCCTCAGACTTTGTACAACACCAACCTGTTCGTCGACGGCGTGAACTTCTCCGGCGACGTGCCCAGCCTCACGCTGCCCAAGCTGACCACCAAGACCGACGAATACCGTGGCGGCGGCATGGCCGGCCCCATCGAGATGGATCAGGGGCTTGAGAAAATGGAAGCCTCGTTTGTCACCAAGGGCGTGCGCCGCGAGTCGCTCAAATACTTCGGCCTGGCTGACGGCACGGCGTTCAACGCCACGTTCCGAGGTGCCTTCAAGGGCCAAAAGGGTGCGGTAACGGCGGTCGTTGCCACCCTGCGCGGTCGCCTCAAAGAGGTCGATCTCGGTGACTGGAAAGCGGGCGATGCTGCTGAGATCAAGCATGCCGTTGCGGTCACGTACTACAAGCTCGAAATCGACGGGCGCCTGATGTACGAGATCGACATGGTCGCCGGCATTCAAGTGATCGACGGCAAAGACCAACTCCTCGAAGTGCGCAACGCGCTCGGCCTGTAAGGAATAGATTCAGATGACTCAAGCAATCGCTAAAAACCTGCCGGCCTGGCTGTCGCTCAGTGCGCTCGGTGCGGTCGTGACGCTGACCCGGCCAAGCAAGGCCAACAGCATCGACGTCGAGACGTTGAACCTGCGCAACCCGACTGTGCGTGAAGTGCGCGCGGCTGATCGTGCTGCCAACGGCGACGACGAACAGCGCGAACTGATGCTGTTCGCAGGTCTCGCCGAAGTCGGACTGAAGGATCTCGAAGGCCTCAAGCTGACGGATTATCGCCGCGTGCAAACGGCGTATTCGCACCTGGTACCGAAAACCGATTATTCGGACTCGATGCCGGCGTGGTTGTCGCTGACGACCGACCAGGTGCTGGTGACGATGTCGTGTCCGAGTGAAATCAATGGTGTGACCGTCGACAAGCTGGCCTTGCGTTCGCCGACCGTGGGCGACGTGCGGGCGGCCAACCGTGAAGTGGGTGGCGATGATGAGCAGCGCGAGCTGGTGTTGTTTGCTGCGTTGTCCGGCGCTTCGGTGGCGGATCTGGAGGGGCTGAAGCTGGTGGATTTTAACCGCTTGCAGGCCGGCTATTTTCGCATGGACAACGACGACGGGCTTTAACCCCAGCGTTATCAAGTCGGCAGCGAAACGTCTGGCGGCGGAAACCGGATTTTCCGCCGCTGAGATCCAGTCGATGCCGTTCGCGGACATGGTGTGGTGGCTCACGGATTGAGCTGCCACCGGTAGTGCTGGGCACATGAGGGCCATGACATGGCAAACAAACTCGCCCTCGGGCTGGTGATCGGCGGTGCCGTCAGTTCCACGGTCGGCGCCGCGTTCAAGGACGTAACCGGGCGCATCAAGCGCCTCGAGGCAGAAGGCAACAAAGCGCGGGTGCTGCAGCGCACGATTGGCGACACCATCCGCCTGCGCGAAGAATGGAAAAAGGCTCACGACACCGGCGCTGCCGGTGCGTCCAAATTACTCAGCCGTTTGAACTCGAACCTCGACAGCTTGAAAAAGCAGGGGGTCGAGGTCGGCCGGCTGGAAAAAGCCTATCGCTCGATGGGGCAGATGGCCAACAAGGCCGAGCTGAAAGCCAAGGGTCATCAGCAGACCGATTCTGGTGTAAAGGGCATGAAGGGCGCTGTCGGTGCGGCGGTGGTCGGTGTCGGTGCCATGGCGGTACCGGCCAAGGTCAGCGCTGATTTTGGTGCCATTGTGCGAGACATCGCGATCAAGGCCGGCATTGCCAACAAGCCGCAAGAGCAGGAGATGTCGCGCAAGATCATCGACACTTCACGCGACACCGGCATGGCGCGCAACGATGTGGCCGACGTGGTCAATCAGTTGGTCGGCGCCGGTATGGACCTGAGCAAGGCGCTGGAATACGCGCCTGTCGCGGCCAAGTTTGTCGTGGGCCAGGGATCCAGCGGCGTCGACACGGCGAAGATGATCAATGCCCTGGGGCAGAACGCCAAGATCACCGACCCCAAGCAGATGCAGCAGGCTTTGGAGGCGATTGCCTACCAAGGGCAGGCGGGCAGCTTTGAAGCGGCCGACATGGCCAAGTGGTTTCCGGAGCTGCTGGCCAACATGGCCAGCAACGGCATCACTGGCTTGGATGCGGTGGCGCAATTGGGCGCCATGCTGCAAGTGCAGATGAAGCAGGCCGGTAGTTCGGACGAAGCGGCCAATAACCTGAAAAACTGGATGGGCAAAATCGGCTCGGGCGATACGGTCAAGGCTTACGAAAAGGCCGGTATCGACTACAAGGGGTCGATGCAGACCGGTTTGCAGAACGGCATGTCGACGCTTGAGACCAGTATGGCGCTGGCTCAGAAATACATTCAGGCGACCGATCCGAAGCGTGCGGCGGCCATGGCCGAAGCGACGTCGAAAATCAGCAAGGAAGCCAATCCGGACAAGGCCAAGGCCATGATGGCCTCGCTGGAAGAATCCCTGCGCACCGGCGACCTGTTCGCGGACATGCAGGTCAAGGCCGCGCTGTCGGCCTACATGCAGAACAAGGCGCTGTACAGCCAGCTGAAAAACGATTCGCGTGAAGCGACCGGGATCCTCGACAAGAACCTCGCCGAGCGGCGCGAGTCGTCATCGCAGAAATGGGCGGAAATGGCCCAGTCGATGGATGACGCCATGCGCAGCATCGGCGATGCCTTGCGGCCTGTGACGGATGTTGTCGCGGAGTCGTTGACCAAGGTCACTAAAGGCATTACGTCGCTGACTGATAGCGCACCCGGGGTGGTCGGCGGTATTGCTACGGTCGGGGCGGGGCTGATCGCCTTAAAAGGCATCTTCAGCACGATCAAGATCAGCAAGGGGCTGTTAAACCTTGCTCGTGGTTCGCGCGGTGGCCGGGGTGGGGGCGAAGCCCGCAATAAAAATTCCGGAGAACTTGATCTGGTAGCGACTGGCCTGGATGTTGTTTCGCGGGTGAAGGAAGCGGCAACAGGCAGCCTTGGCACAGAAACTGGCGCAGGTAACGACGGCGTCAAAAAGGTGTTCGTCGTCAATGCCAACGCCATGGGCGGCGCTGGCGGCGCGGATATCCAAGGCGAGTCTCGCCGGCGTGGTCGCGGCTCGCGGCGCAGTGCTTCGCGGCGGCGGCCGCTGCCTCGCCCTGGGGCGGCGCGTTCACCGCTGCCGCGTCCGTCTGTTCCCGTACCACGGCCGGTCACTCCACCGGTACCGGCTGTTCCGGCGGGCACGATGGCCAAGCTGGGCGGGGTTGTGCAGGCCGTTGGTAAGGTCGGCAAAGTCGCCAAGATGATTCCAGGCGGTACGCTGCTGGAGTCCGGGGCCATGGCCTATGAGACGTTTGAAAACGCCAAGACCAAGGACGAAAAAGCCGAGGGCTACGGTGCGGCCGCTGGCAACCTGGCCGGCACCATGGCCGGCGCAGCAGCTGGGGCCGCCATCGGTTCGGTGGTGCCGATCATTGGCACGGCCATCGGCGGCTTGATCGGTGCTTACCTTGGCAGTCAGGGCGGTGCGGCGCTGGGCGGGTCGTTGGGCAAGTCGCTGTTCGGTGGCGAGGATGAAAAGCCCGAACAAACGGCAAAGGCACCGGTGCCGACTACGCCGCTCATGCTTACGTCAGCGGCGCAGCAAGGTCCGGTGCTGGGGGATGTCGCGCGCTCGATGGCGGTGACGGCGCCGCTCAAGTCGGCGGCGCTGGCGATTCAATCCAAGGAACCGGAAAAACCGGTGCCGGCCAAGGTGGATCAGCAGTTTCAGTATTCACTGAGCATGCCGGTGACCGTGCAGGGCGACGTCAAGGACCCGCAAACCTTGGCGCAGGATCTGATGCCGCACATGCAGCGAATGATGGCGGATGCGGCGAAGAGTAACGCCGCCAAGCTGTACGACGAACCCCATGTCTAAGGAGGTTTCATGGCTTACATGGAGCAAATGCAATCGAGCCTGAAGTATCTGGTCGAGGCGGCGGAAACCGGCCGACGCAGTGCCGATGGCATGCTGACCCCGGTCAACGGTGCGATCCGCGAACTGACCGGCGCCGCGTCCGAGCTGGAGAACATCCCGTTTGTTGGTCCGGCCATCGGCGCCAAACTTCAGCGGGTGATGCGTGGCGTCGATGCGGCTCAGGCCAAGGTCGGGCAGGTGGCGGCGGTGTACGGCCGCGCCACCCGGGCGGCGACCGAAGTGCAGGAGCGGCTGGGCACATTGAAGGAACAGGCGGGCAAGGCGGCCACGGCGATCAACAACGTCGCCGGCAAGGTCAGCCCATCGCTGGCCAATATCGTGCCCACCAGTTCCTTTGCCGGAGAGGCCACGCCGGCGCCGGAAGCGGTGAAGCCGTTCCCACACCTGATGATCATCCAGCCGCGTGATCCGAAAATTGAGCCGTACTACTTCAACCTGGACACGGCGGCCTTTGATGAGCTGAGCCGTTCGACCGAATTCCGCTGGGCTTCTCAGGAGCGGTTGACGCGCCGGCCGGCGAAGCAGGCCATCGGTATGGGCGATGAAAAGCTGACGCTCAAGGGCACGATCTACCCGGGCTTCAAGGGTGGGCTGAAGCAGCTCGACACCCTGCGTTCCATCGGGGCCAGGCTTCAACCGCTGACTCTGACCACGGGCTATGGCGAGGTGATCGGAACGTGGTGCCTGAAAAACATCAACGAGGAACAGTCCGCGCTGCTGCACGGTGGGATTGCTCGAAAACAGGGTTTCACTTTGGAGTTTGAGCGCTATGGCGACGACATGCAGGACGTCTGATGGCGACATGCTCGATGTCATTTGCAACAACGTTTACGGCCATCTGAATGGCAGCGTCGAGGCCGTGCTCGATGCCAATCAGGGGCTGGCCGATGAGCCTCAACCGTTCCGGTCGGGCGTGATTATCTTCCTGCCGGATCTGCCCAGTCCGACCAGTGAGGGCGTCAGCTTGTGGGATTGACCCGGGGAGGCCTTCGTCGGCGACGTGCCGGGTTACGCGTGACGACACTTTGTTTTCTGACCTGCCTTGTGCGGGTTTTTTATTGGAAAAAAACCATGACTCCCATGTTTCGAATCGTCGCCGATGGTGCCGATGTCACGGCCAAGATCAATGATCGGCTGTTGTTGCTGCGCACCTCTGACAAGCCGGGCATGGAGTCCGACGAGTTTGAGTTGCGTATCGACGACCGTGATGGGCAAGTGCAATTGCCTCGTCGCGGCAGCTCAATTGAGATTTACCTGGGGTATGCCGAAACGACCTTGGCGCGCATGGGTAGCTATACCGTGGACACGGTCGAGGTGTCAGGTCCGCCCGATACCATCGTGATCAAGGGCAAAGCCAGCGACATGCGGGGCAGTGGCAAGACCATCCGTAGCGGAAGCTGGGAAGATGTGCCGCTGTCGAAGATCGTGGCTGACGTCGCCGCGCGCAATAGCTGGCAGCCCGTGTGCCCGGTGTCGACCAAGGTCGCCCGGGTCGACCAGCTCAACGAGTCCGACTTTAATTTCATCACCCGTCTGGCCAAGCAGTACGACTGCACAGCCAAGGTCGCGGACGGCAAGCTGTTGGTGATGCCGCGCCAGGGCGGCCAGACCGCTAGCGGCAAGGCGTTTGGGGCCGTTACCCTGACCCGACGCGACCTTAGTCGCTGGCAATTCAGCCTCGGTGATCGCAACTCACATAAGGCGGTGGCCACCAAGCATCAAGACAAAAAGAACGGCAAGCTCGCGGTGGTCACCATCGACAACGACGACGCTCCGGACGGCCTGCCGGCAGTGCATACCGACCGCCATATCTACCCAAACAAGACCGCTGCTGAAGCGGCGGCCAAGGCCCGTCTATCAGCGTTCAACCGCTCCACCGCCGACGTGCGGCTTGAGATGCCCGGACGCACGGACATCTTCGCTGAGCGTCCCATCATCGCTCAGGGTTTCAAGGTCGGGCTTGATGGCGAGTACCTGGCGGATTCGGTCGAGCAGGTGTTCACCCAGTCCGGCTGGTCGACCACCATCGAATGCAACGCCGGCAAAGCCGGTAAATCCAAAGGCAAGAAAAAGAAAGGGCCGAAACCACCCCTCAAGGTGGTGAACATCGAGAAGCAATAGCCGCATCCCATCGCCGCCTGAGTGCGGTTTTTTTACGTCTGGAGTTTGTATGTCCATCACTGAACAACAGCTGCAAAGCATCATGCCCAACGCCCGCCGCCAAGCGGGCGTTTTTGTATCCGCCCTCAATGCAGCCATGGCTCATCGGCAGATCAACACGCCGAAACGCCAAGCCGCGTTTCTGGCGCAAGTCGGTCACGAGTCGGGCCAGCTGCAGTACGTCCGGGAGCTGGGTGGCGATCAATACCTGGGCAAATACGACACCGGCAACCTGGCTGCAAAACTGGGCAATACGCCGGCAGCGGATGGTGATGGCCAGCGCTATCGCGGTCGCGGCCTGATCCAGGTCACCGGCCATGACAATTACCTGCGCTGCAGCTTGGCGCTGTTCGGCGACGAGCGATTGCTGCGCACGCCTGAATTGCTGGAGCTGCCGCAGTGGGCTGCCGAATCGGCTGCATGGTTCTGGTCAGTGAAGGGGCTGAACGCGCTGGCCGATCAAAGTGAATTCAACACAATCACCCGCAGGATCAACGGCGGTCTCAACGGCCTGCAGGATCGGCTGGAGTTGTGGGGGCGGGCGAGGGCGGTGCTATGCGTTTCGGCGAACTGATCCCGGCGCCGTATCGGCTACTGGCAAAAGGCGTGCTGCTGATCGTCTTGGTCGGTGGTTCTGCGTCCATTAGCTGGCAAGTACAGAATTGGCGCTACGGCAAACAGCTTGCAGAGCAGGCCCGACTCCACAGCGAAACCCTTAACCAGTTGGCGCTGGCCACGGTGGCGCAGCAGCGTGCCGAACAGGCCAAACGACTCGCGCTCGAGCAGCGCCTGGCAACCAGTGAACAGACCCATTATCGAGCCTTGAGCGATGTCCAACGTGATCAAGGTCGCCTGCGCGACCGCCTTGCCACTGCTGATCTGCGCCTGTCAGTCCTACTCGACGCCACCACCGGCGCCGGCAACGAATCGGTGTCAGCCACCACCGCCACCGGCGGCGTGGTTCATGGCCCCACAAGAGCCGAACTTGACCCAGCGCATGCTCAACGAATTATCGGCGTCACCGATGACGGCGACCGGGGGCTAATTGCCCTCGCGGCCTGTCAGGCATACGCCAAAGAAGTCTCAACACCGAAGTGAAAAAGAGCGGCCGGTCTGGATGCGTCAACATCCAGATCGACCGCCGTCCCTGCAGATGGTCCCTGCAAGTCCAGCCAAGGCTCTTGCTCCGTGCACAAAGCGCGGCGAGCCTAGCACCTGTTTATCTATACAGTAAAGGTCTTGCTTTTTATGTCTACACCCATCATCCCTTGGATGGGCGGCAAACGCCGCTTGGCCGACCGCCTCATTCCGCTTTTTCCGCCACACGAATGCTACGTTGAAGTCTTTGCCGGCGGTGCCGCGCTCTACTTCATGAAGCCCCAGCCATCGCCGGTCGAGGTTCTCAACGACATCAACGGCGATCTGGTCACGCTTTACCGCGTCGTGCAGAACCACCTCGAAGAATTTGTGCGCCAATTCAAATGGGCGCTCAGCTCGCGGCAGGTATTCGAATGGCAGAAAATGACCCGCCCCGAAACCCTCACCGACATCCAGCGCGCCGCCCGATTCTTTTACCTGCAGCACCACGCCTTTGCCGGCAAGGTCTCCGGTCAGACTTTCGGGACGGCGACGACTGCCCCGGCCATCAACCTGTTGCGCATCGAGGAAAACCTCTCGGCTGCGTGGCAGCGCCTGGCCGGCACCTACGTCGAAAACCTCCCCTGGCTTGAATGCGCTGAGCGCTATGACCGCGCCCATACCTTCCATTACATGGATCCCCCTTACTGGCAGACTGCAGGTTATGGCGTCGACTTTCCGTTCGATAACTATGAGCGGATGACCGACTTCATGCGCCGTTGCAAAGGTAAGGTGATGGTCAGCATTAACGACCATCCCGAAATCCGCCGCGTATTCGAAGGCTTCCACTTCGAGACCTTGGACATTCGCTACACCACTGCCAACCAGCGGCAAGGCAAGGCCGAGGTGAGCGGTGAGCTGGTGATCATGAACTGGGCGCCAGAATCGTTGGGCGGCTTGTTTTGAGGAGTCTCGGGCTTACTTACTCCGCCCGGAGACAGGCGGGGTGGCACACTCCGCTCCGATAGCGAAGCGCCACGATAGTGCTGCTGGCTCAATTGCGTTAAAACTCGGAGGCATTGGTCAGCGGCAAAGGGTTCGAGAGATGTCCCATGGCTTAGACGTTCCCATCACGCACGAATATCGCGGTCATAAGCTGGTCGTGAAGTTTGATTGGGATAGGCCCAACGATCGATCCCCGACGGCGGCACACGTACTGGAAGAGAGCGGGGTGCACGGGCTCGCTGATACGGTTGCGGAACTGCCAGGCCCATGGCCGGATTATCCCGTGCACTGGCTGAGGCGATGGCGGCCGCTGAATGCTGGATTGATAGTCAACTGCCCTGACAGCCGATCGTCTGACCGAACGACTATGTTCTCCAAATGCTGTCATAATGATGTCATATGGATGGCACGGATGCGCTTTACACTCACGCCACGAAGTATGACGTCATGCCCTCGACTGATGATTTTCGTTTCAATGCCCATCACCTGTTGCTCGATCTTGATGCAACCACCAATCAGCTCATGATGCTGGTCGTTTCACACGAAATCTTTGGAAGTCGTTGGAATGAGGCGGTCGCTCGTCAGAAGCAAGCCTATGCAGCGTGGATTTCCATCCTAACGGGTATTCAAATCGACCCGATGCCTGTGCTGGACGGCAGAGCAGTGGGCGGGGACACCACTACTTCCGAGTAGGTTTCGGTATTGACTATTTACGCGTGGTCTTCCTCCCAAACGACCGATACCGATCCTCGCCATTTCACGTCGGTCACGCCGAAGCGTTCGGCCATCGGCTTGGAAAAGCGCTTTAGTGGCGGACGGCCCGGCCTGGGAATGGGCGTAAGGCCGGCGTCACAGCTTGCCCACTGCCAAGCCTCGGCGTTGTTCATCACTTTAGTTCTGATGATGAAGCTCCTCGATTTTCCATGAAGTTGGTAATCGATGACATACAGATCGGCTTGAGTCACGAGACCTCCTATTGCTCATAGTTAAATGAGTTTGCGGGGCGCAAAAGATTCAGAGAAATGTACGACGATTGTTAACGCAATCAGTACGCCACTAATCCGCATGCAGTGAACAAGACTACAACGCAGTCAGCGGTCGACAGGAGAGCATTCGTCATCTAGGCCGGATCTCGTTAGCTCTCGTGGCTTCACGGAATGAATCAGCGCCTCCACTAGCGCGTCGGTGCGAACCAAGCTGTCCGGGTGATCTATCTCGATTGCCGTGACCGGCATGCTGGACACCACCGCATCGCCCGGATCTTGCACTAGGCTAACCCCACCGGCCGCCCGCACAGCGGCAGCACCGGCGGCGGCGTCCCTGCCATTACCGGAGAGAATTAAGCTGACGACTCGTTCTCTGTATACCGTTGCGGCTGTGCCAAACAACCGGTCTACGGCAGGTTTTGAGAAATGCAGTTTCGGTCCATCGCTGAGGTGCAAGACTCCCGGTTCTACGACTTCAAGATGTTTTCCAGGCGGGGCAAGGTAGACACGGCCCGCTTCGATGGGTATATCGTCGTCTCCATAGACAACCGGCAACGCGGACCAAGCGTCGAATATCGACGCGAGCAGCCTGGGGCTGGAAGAGCCTATATGCACAACGATCAATACCGCAGCGGGAAAGTCCGCAGGTAACCCTGAAAGAATTTGACGCAGAGGGAGAAAGCTTCCCTCCGATCCGCCGATCACAACAATGTCTCTCACTATATCCATGTCGCTCGCACGCTCTGTCTTTCATGAGTGGATCAAAAGCGCCGGGCAAATGTTCAATGCAGCGCGGAAAACTGCGCTTGAGGGGCGAGGGCGGAGCCCGTGAATAGACATTGCCCGGGAAAATGCTTCTGCAGGAGGCGCTCTGACTCGTTTTGCCTTGACCTCACGTCACCTGTGAGAGGGAGAGCTAAGGCGTAAATCTGCTCATAACGCCACGCTTTCGACAAAACGGCTCACGCCCGTCAACAAGTACAGATGCGCAGCGGCTCACACCGCGAGCGCACCGGTGGCCTGCGTCCCCGGCTTCCGTCCACACGAATCGATAGGCACCAGTTGCGGGCCGCCATCGACTTTGGTCGCGAGGCAGTCACGCAAAGCGTGCTGTTCAACCGATGCGCGCAACACTCCTTATGAATGCCTTCGCCGATCATCTTTCAATTCCCGCTGGCGCGCCTGTAAGGCGCGATCAAATATCATGTACAAGCCTTCGATCACCCCAGCGTCAAGCGCCTTCGGTCTCAGTGCCCAGGGCAAACCCTGCGGCACGGCCGGCCGCGTGCAACGCGTCGGCGACGGTGCTTGCCTCGGTATTGCCGAGAGCAGTTTCCATGCCCGCGCCTGTACCAAGCGCGGCAGGTTCAGCTCGGCAATTCGCCGTCTTCATTCATTGCCATTGCCATCCATTCAGGGTGCCTGGTTGCTCAAGCGCTAATTCGTATTGCTCGACGTCGATCAGCAGCCAGCCGCCGGTGGGTTCGTTAGACCCGTCGACTATGAGCCCCTGCACCATTGTTCCATGCGGCAGCATCACCCGTAGCGCATTGGCCTCCTTGGGGCCTTGCAGGTAATGTTGCAATTCGACGCGGACACGACCGGAGCCTACGTTAACCAGGCGCAACGGGAATTCGAGACTTGTTCGCTCGGCCGGCTCCTGCCCCTCATAGAGGGCCAACACGGTTACGGTGGCCAGACCTTCATAAACGCACATGGGCATCCTAAGCAAAATGATTGGCTGAAGTGAGCCAAGCGGTAGAAGGATGGTAGACCAGTCCTGGGGACGCCTGGTTTCCACTGCGCATGAAAAGGCCCCACGCGGGGGTAAGGTGTGGGAGCCTTTTGAACATAAACGGCGTCAAACGTAGCAGACGTCAACGGTCATACCCGGTCGAGACCTGACGTAACAAAAATCTTGATTTCGAGAGATTTATTATGGCGAGACTCGTAAGCGGCTTCACAAAACTCAAAAATATTACCAGGCGCTTTATCTCTATATCTTCGCGGCAGGAGTCTGGTGATCAGCGAAATAGACAAGAGATGGGGTGCGAACGAGGTGGAACTGCGATTCCACGTCCATTGTATTCAAGTCAAATTGAGTCCATAAATGAAAGTATGCCCCCAAGGATCGAAAAGCCGCTCCTCCAAACTGGAGGCCGAATGAGGCGTCGGACGATGATGAAAAATCCGCAAACTATTTCCGCATGGCATGAGGCCACTGATCGCACCAACGAGTTATTCCAAGAGGCAGATCGCCTAAACGCCATAGCTTATGAGCTGCTCACTCATGCGGCAGATTCGCCTGAAGCCATGATCGCGTTTCAAAAAGCGCGCGCTGCAGCTGATTCTAAAAGCCTTGAAGGGAAAAAAGCTTGGGACCAGGCGAGGGCTAAATTCCAGAAGAAACACTGAGCGCTAGTCGCGCTTCAATTGAATTTCCGCCCGATAACGTCGCCTTCCACTCGGACGGGTGTTATTTGGCGTAGTGCTTTGGTACAGGGAGGTGGTTTTGGATGCAGCTCGATAGCCGGGGTCGGATTATTGTTATTGGTGCTTCTGCCGGCGGAGTCGAAGCGTTGAGAAGCCTATTTCGCTATTTACCTGCTGACTTACCGGCAGCGTTTTTGGTCGTGTTACATATTCCTCCACACTCTCCAAGTGAGTTGAGCAGAATACTTGCTCGAGAAACCAGAATGGAGGTCGTTTCGGTCCAAGCCAATCAGTCTCTTAGAACCTCAACCGTCTACGTCGCCAGCGCTGATCACCATCTGCTTTTGACGGAGGAAGGTGTTCGTCTCACCCGCGGCCCCAAGGAATGCAGAGTTCGTCCAGCTATCGATGTGCTCTTTAGATCAGCGTCTGTCGCTTATGATTCTAGGGTGATCGGCGTGATATTGACCGGCGCACTGGACGACGGAACTGCGGGCCTTTGGGCAATAAAGGATAGAAACGGTACGGCACTCGTGCAGGATCCTTCTGAAGCTACTTATGATTCCATGCCCCGCAGTGCGATAGAGCACGTGGAAACAGACTTCGTAGGCACGCTCGCGGAGCTGGCGAATCAGATTGCAACGCGGGTTAGATTACCAATAGAGCAAATGGTTACAGGCCCCTTGAACGAGCGCCATCTGATCGAAACGAGCATCAGTGAACACGGCAACGGCTTGGAAGCTGGCGTTATGAATATAGGGAATATCTCAAACTACACATGTCCCGATTGTCACGGAGTTTTGGTGCAAATAAAGGAAGGATCGATCGTCAGATTTCGCTGCCACACGGGACATGCTTTTTCGATAAAGACCCTAATTGCTGAAGTTAACGCCGCGATCGATACCGGGCTGTGGGACGCGCTTAGAGCGATTGAAGAAAGAATCATGCTGCTTCGTCAAATGGGTGATCTGGCAGAAGCGCAAGGATCTAAGGAAGATGCGGAGCTTTCCCGATCCCAAGCCAAAGACGCCGAGGAGCGTTTGAAGCCGCTTCGCGAGCTTGTATTAGACCCAGACTTTTTTCACACCGGTTGAGTCACGCAATCGATCACGACCCATTAAGCGGATCAGCGGCTCATTGCTCCTGGCCGATCACTACGTACCGGTGCGACTGCCTAAACCTGTCGTAGCCGGGTAATCGCATGTGTGATCGCTTTTGCGTTTGTATCCAGCGTCTCCAAAGCGGCGACGGCGTTATCGACCTCGGTGTCTGTGCCATCCCGTGAAATCCAATGAATGATCTCTTCGATTGCCGCACCCAGCGCATGCTGGTTGTGCAGCAGCAGCGTAAGCGCATCGGCAGTGGCGATATTGGAATCCGAATTATTTGGCATTTGGATCGTCCTTGAATGAAAGCTTGGAGAGCTATACGTTCCTGCCAACAAGATTAGACAAGGCATCTTTTTCTGCGAAGTTTATTGCGCACCAAAAAGCGCGTCTGTCCCATATGGGCTTTTTTTCAGACGGCGAAAACCACAAACCCCCGGCTTTCTTCGGACAATCAGGGGCTCGCGATTACTGAATTTGACTGAGAAGGAGGGATTCGAACGTTCTGCGTCGTAACCCGAAATTAATACACGCAACATCCGACCGCTCAACACAACGCTTGCATCCGGAATATCGTGTCGGCGGCCGCTTATCGCCAAAAGCAATCGTCCCATCAGTCGCAACGAACGTTTGCTAAGGTGTCAATCGAGCTGTCAGCAATGCCTAAGCGCGTTCTCCACAGCTGCTAACGAACTGCGGAGGCCATAGCAGACCCCAAATCATTCATGGTAATCAGCGCCTGCAACAGCGCGTAAATAGGCCTGGTCAGCTTCGATTCGCAACTCCTTCCACTCTTGCCCATTGATTACGCCGAGCCTGTCCATTTCATCCGCAAGGCGCAGGAGCTCCTCATGGTAGGCATCCGGGCAATTTTTTCGAAGCGTGCAATCATCCAGCGCTTGGTGCCAGCTAGCATAGGCGCGCAGCTTGGCTTCCTGGTCCAGCGAAAAGATGTTTTTGCAGATATTCATGGCGATGACTTATCGAAGTGGTTTATGAGTGGAGCCCGGTTAGGCCCCACAGTTCAGTAGCGTCGATGAGAAAAAAAGCGACGAATAAAGCAGATGGGAAACCTGAGATCTCGTGGCGTCTGGTCCGAGTAAGTGGCGCATCAAGGTGCCACGCTCATGCTTCATCTTTTCGCTTCGAGGTTGGGATCTTCGGAGCGGATAAGGAAGGCTTGAGTTATTTCCGGAAGGTGTTGGAGCAACCAGTCAGCCATCTCGATTTCCTGCGGCAGGATTTGCTCGCAGGCGGCGAGAGTCTCGGTGTCGCCTGCAGCTCTTGCAGCTGCGATAAGTACGGTATATGCAGCAATTTCGACGTTCTCAAAAACGTACCCTGCCATAGCACCTTTGACTACTTCATCGCTCATCAGTGTCCCGCCTACCGCTTGGCCAAACGCCATTAGTCGACCAGTCATGTCTTTGATGGTCGACGAACTGCCGCCGAGCCTAGCGAGGCAGTCATCAATCAGTTTTTGCTGATCGAGCGTTTCCTCAACGTGCTGGTCAATACGGGCTTTTAGTTGCGGGTAGTGCTCCAACCTCTTCGATTGAGCTCTCAGCATTTGTTCGGCTTGTTGCTCCATTGCGTGAGCATCACGGAGCCAATCAATCAGATTCTCTTGCGGAGTAGCCATATCGATATCCTCACTATGTGTGTAATGAGGTGGATGCGCTTGCAATCAAAGAGTTCAGGTTTTTTGAAGGCCCCTGCACCGTTGGTCTAGATATGGTCGTCTACTGAAAATTGTTGAAACTCCCAGCCTACACGGAGAATCTTAATACTAGCCTGGCACCATTTGCAGGCTGCTCATGGAACTCCTTTTATAGCCCATACCCCGTGTGGGCTCTTTTTCCAGATCTAAAGAATTCCGCGTACGCGGATGTGCGTTTTGGAGAGACCGATGGACGTCAGCACGCTTAGGTCAAAATCTCGATCCGAATGCTCGCATCCGTACATTCGAAAAGGGTATTACTTAGGCTTGCCTCCTGAGGTTTATGTATGCACGAGGTGCGGGGAGCAACGTTTAAAAGTTCAATGGGAGAATTTCGAGTTGCGTCGACGACCGCCCTCTGGCTTGTTAGATTACTGATAAATCCGTCTCTTACGAGTTAGCGCCGTCCTCGGGGCTCATTGATACACGTCATGTCCCGAAGCAGCGAGGATATCTCAAGGCCCGGCAACAATTCTTGGCCATTTGCAGCTCACTGCTACTTCTCTATTAGCCCACAATGCCGGACTCTGCCCACCTGCTGGAGAAATCAAGCCTTTTGGCATGGCCTACAGAAACCGCTCTTCTTGGTCGCTTAGAAATTGCTACGCAGCACTGTGCTACACCAACTAAGTTCAACGTACTGGGCTTTGATGCGGTCTTGGATCCAATCCATCGGACCTAACCAGCTAGGGCCGTTGTCGGCTGAAACGGATACTCGCACGGTGAGCAATGACGTTGCAGCGCCGCTGGGTTGAGAGCTGAGTTAATTCGCGAACCGATCTTCTATCCACTGTAAATCAATAAACAGATAGCCAAGCTGTTTCCCGGTGGGATCGGTAAGGAGATTGACGTTCATGATGTTTTTAGGGCAGATTTAGGGCAAATTTAGGGCCGCAATAGACCGCATGACGCCAAAGGTTCGGACGTTAAAACCCTTTTTTGTTGGCCTTAAGCGGCCTGCGATATCGACAGAAGGGGTTCGAATCCCTATCCAGACTTTGGAAGTGGGCAGGTCCTAATGTCGCGGGGATGCTGCAATTGCCTTGAACCTATCACCGCTTACAATTCTACACTGAATCCGCTGAGGCCCACGCCCTCGGCAAAACGTCCCACGGCGGTCAAGCTGGCCCAGGTGCGCAGTGACTCACGTCGCGAGCGCACCGGCACCCAGCGTGCGCCGCTGCCGCCCAGGCGAATCGACAGGCCCTATTCTGGGCCGCCGTTGATCTTGGCCACCAGGCATTCGCGCACCGCGTGTTGTTCGACCAGGGCGCGCAACACGTCTTCGTGAATACCTTCGCCGATCACTGCTCGTGCTCCTGACGCCGCGCCGTGGCCGCTGCCTCGAAGGTCTTATACAAACCTTCGATACTGGCCGCGTTCAGCACCTTGACCGTCTCCAGGCCCAGCACAAAACCTTCGGCACGATCACTGGCGCGAAACAGGTCGTCAGCCGTGTGCGCCAGTTCAATTTGGTGCAGCAGTTTCAGGGTTTGCACCTCCACTGCGTTCGGCAGTTTCAGTGCCGCCAAGGTATCAGTCATGCGTACTCCCGCGTCCAGAGATCAACCAGATATCGAGGGAATGGTAGACCAGCCCTGGGGGGACCGGCTTCCACGGCCACAAAAAAAGGCCCCCACACCTGAGCCAGGTGTGGGGGCCGATTGAACATAGGCTGGAATTACATGCATACCTAAAGATTTATGCGACGCGCCTTAACAGCGACCGGCAGATTGCGGGTGAGAAATCACAGATGGTCATTTGTCCAACGTCACCGCAGCCGAAAACCAAAAATCTACTTGTGAACTAATCTCTCCCTTCCAAACCCATTAGGTTAATCAACATGTCTACCCCTACGCAAAAAATCGAAATTGCATCCCAACTCCTCGATACCGCCTTGCGTCATTTTTTCAGTGAGCCACCAGAATATTTCGCAACGATATGCCTGGCCGGTGCTGCCGAAGAAATACTGGGCAAGCATGTAGAGTCGAAAGGTGGTGAGTCATCATTCAACAGCATGAAGAACGGTGCTGTGCTTATATCGCAGTTTCTAGAGGGTGAGTCTACCACCGAGAAGGCTATCCATAAGCTAATGAACAAAGCGAAGAATTCGACTAAACACATGGATGGTGGCGATGACTCAACCGTCGATTTTGATCCGAAAGCCGAAGCAAAGGATTTGCTAGAGCGAGCGGTGACCAACTATTACCAATTGATGGTGCATTTCGAGCTGAAAGAAACGGATCTGCTGACTCGTTTCAACAATGAGCGTGGTACGTAGGGCGGCACTGGCCAGATGGATACAAGGCTCGACCTGATACCTCGTAACGTCAGTGTTCAGGCCGTACTGTATGCGGTGAATGAACTCAGAGGATCGGATACCCATGAGAACCATGACCATACCGGTAGGCCAACTGATTATTGACGGTCTCGGAGATACAGAAAATGCATATGAGTACGTCTACGAGTTGATGCCTCTAATTGGGGAAGTTGTCCTCTGGTTTAATACGCTTGAGGCGGACATCGATCACATCTTGTGCGGATTCATATCTGACCGAACAGATCAAAAAGGTCTCTTGGTCGTTGGAAATATGATGTATGCCACTAAGCAGGATTTGTTCGAGCGATTCACTTCTGATTTTTTCCGTGACAGAGGGGATCAGCCTGCCTGGCTCTCACAGCTCCTTTCAGATCTTCGGGAATGTGGAAGCCTCCGCAACAAGGTGGTTCATGCGAATTGGATGCAAACCAATGAGGATGGGTACACCCAAGTCAAAATTAAATTCAGCAAGAGGGGGCTTGAACATGAGCTTGTTCAATTCTCCAAAAATTCGCTCGAACTCATAGTCGGTAAAATTGAGGCTACGAGAAACCAACTGGATTACCTCAGCATGGAATTTCTACCCTGCTGATGCGTAGTGGAAGCGAGACAATCTGACGGCGGGAGCAGAATTCATTCGGATGCTATAGGCCGATAGATGACTATCGCGAACGCTTAAAAAAGATCCAGTCACTTGCGTTCGCGGGATCAGAGTCAACTCTCTAGGACTGCCGTATTCGCAGGATCGCATCTCTTAATGCTCGTGCATTTGTGTCCAGTGTTTCCAGGGCCACGACGGCGTTGTCGGCAACATCGTCTGCGCCAGTCCCTGAGATCCAATTGGTGATCTCTTCGATCGCTGCACCGAGGGCATGCTGGTTGTGCAGAAGCAATGTCAGCGCATCAGCAGTGGCGATGTTGGAGGCTGAGTTATCAGGCATGCGATCCATCCTGGGAATGAGGGGTTTGCACAGCCTAGCTCATGCGGCCGCAGTGAGAGGCCGAGATACGCACTCATAGCCCCATCTTCCGCACCAAAATAGCGCCTCAGTCCCATCTCAGTCCCATATGGCCTTTTTTCAGACGCCAAAAACCACAAACCCCCGGCTTTCTCTAGGAAAATCAGGGGTTTGCGTTTGTAGAATATAGCGGTGAAGGAGAGATTCGAACTCAAATTAATATGGTGCCCTGGATGCTGAACTAGACGACACGAAAAGCGCCGACTTTCGAGCCTGCGTCAAAACCGTCTTATTGACAGTATCAGCAGTGTCCAGATTGGAGCCGAAAACGCTTGCTTAAAAATTGCTAAGAGATGGGAAGAAAAAAACGGGATCGTCGAATGAATAATTCTTGATGGTACGCAACTGGTACAGGCTCTTTTAAGGGTGTCACTTCGGCCTTTATTTAAAGGGGCGGGAGATACAGTGCGTCCAATCCATCATGGGCGCGACAGAGAAACGGCGGAAAAGTGGGGCGGTTTGAGCAACGTTAGAGTGCATGTGTCAATAATTGCGTAAGCTGCGAGGTCAGACACTATATCAGCACTGTACGATAATTGCTTTAAGCAATTATCTGATGCGGGCGTGCGTTCATGAGTTATTAATGAGCCCTGAAAAAAAGGGCTCTTAATTATAGGCTTTTATCGAAAAAGCTCTTGGCAGGGGCCGGGTACTTCGTGTTCTTCAATTTTAAAGCCATGAAATACAAGTTTATCTGGGTATGTCGGTTTGAATCTGTAGTATTCATTTCTGGAGCGATGGAAGCCCCAGTAATCCTTCCCGTATTTAATTGATTGAAGCAAAAGGTACTGGGCTTCTTGCATGTTAAGCGGCATCGCTGCGACAAGTTCTCCCTTCGCTGATTTATATGGTTTTGCTTTGTGTTTGTCGGAGGGTTCGTAGCATGGTACTAGTGGCATAAGGGAAATAATCGAGTGAGCATTTGCTACTCTTAATGAATTGCTAGGATTGGAAATCGTGAGAGTTTCGCTCTCTGTTAGTACGCACCCGCCAAGGCTTAATAGAAAGGTCGTTGTGTTTGACGTTATATTTGAGCAGGCGTGTCCGTCAGTAAAGTGACCGTTATTTTCCATGCGGGACAGCGAGATGTCTCCATTAGATATGTGGCTGTGTTTTTTTATGAATAAATACCACTTTGTTACAGCGTCCTTGCCAGCACTTGTGCGTCGAACTTCATTCATGGTCTCGCTAAAAGTCTGTCCTTGGATAAGTATCCGATTTTCCATCTGCTCGTCGTAGGATATTGTTATTCTTTTTGATATAATTGCCGGATGCAAATGGAAAAGAGTTTGCACCAAATCTAGTAGTTTGGCTGTCACTTGGCCGATAGAATTGAATTGACTGTTAGCCGAAAGGGAGTTTATGTAAGAGTTATTCATTTTATAATAGCATCAGGTCATTTTCGATTTGATCAAAGAATCCCTCTGGCCAATGGCTGGGTCTTCCATCCTTAGAAATTGTGATTTGGCTGACCTCAGAGTTTTCGAGCTCGGCATCACGTGAAAAAGAATTAAGGATGACTTCAGAGCTTTCTATTGTTGAATTTTTTACTGCGAGTCTAATTCCGTTTATTACATGATCACTGTGCGTTTCGATAAATACTTGCCTACCGGTCGCCGCGATTAAAGCTAAGAAAACGCCTATTCTGGATTGGCTGAAAGGATGAAGGTGTGCCTCGGGGTTTTCTACAATTATAAGGCCATCACGCTTTAATGATAATGCAGCTACTATGATAGGAAGCGTGTAGGTCAGCCCGAATCCAATATGTGTAGCCCTTGTCGGCATTTTTGAGGACCCTGGTGCTCTGACAAAGCGTAGGGTTGTTGAGTCCGTGTTGTGTGATTCTTCAGCGTAAAACCTGGCACCGGGTATGACCCAGTCAAGCATTATGTTACTAACTAGGTCTAGGCGACCTTCTGTGTCTATAAGATCTTTTTCTATTTCTTTGTTATCAAGTTTTCGTGCCGAGGTAGCTAATTGCTCCGCTAGGTTGCTACTCCAGGCATCTATGGTAAAAAAGCTTTTTGCAGAACGAGCGAGGGCCGCGGTAGTGTATTCGCCATGCTTTCCAATAAGACCGCAGATGCTTATGCCCTCAGTAGGTAAGCTATACGTTACACGCGGCCCTATTCTTTCAGCATTTAAGTAAGCAAAGTTAAGCCCCCGCTCCGAAAGGATTCTAGGAACTGTGCTGGTACTTGATAATTGGAGTTTTCGTTCTGAAATTACTTCGCTAGCTTCTCTGTTGATATGGAAGTTATATTCAAACTTCTCTTTCTTGACAGTGAGCCCTAATTTGATTTTTCTCTCGCACGAAGGGTGAAATACATCTTGTGCTGTCCCGGCTTCGTAAAGAGGGCCGGATAGCATTAAGCTCTCAATTTCTCCCTCTTTATCAGACGACTGACGAAGTAATAATAATGCTTGTAAAAGACTTGATTTTCCTGATGCATTCGGTCCAGCTAAAATATTCAGGCTTGTAGTTTTAAGTCTGTGCTCAGTACTTAGTGATTTAAAGCCTTTTACGCGAATTTCTTCTATCATGAACAAGTCTCTTCTAAAATTTTCGCGATTCGTGAAAACCTAGTCGACACTGCAGATTGGCTTCCGGTGCTAGAACTTATAGATTTGGTAAAGTCATCCCATTTATTGATCTCATCAATGAATCGATCGATTATTTCTTCGCTATGTTTCATTAACGTTTCTTCATCATATTTCGATACTGATACAATCCATGCCTCAAAAAGTGCTTTGTTAAAGGGAGAACGACGCCCATCTCTTTCGCTGAATTTTCTAAATGAATATCTGCCAAATATTGCAACAACTTTTTCTAATGACGAGATAAATTTGCTCTCAAGAGCTGCTATGCTTTTATCTGATAGTTGGTTTATCTCGCTCATGGAGCTTAGGAGGAATGAATCCAGGTCGCTAAATCCCTTGTAATGACTAACGCCCAAGTGCATGAAAGAAAGCGCACGAAGAATAAGCTCTCTATCGCTCATTCTCAGACTTTCTACCACTCCGTTTGTCGCTTTCTTAAAACGGGGATCTAAAGATATCTTGTGTAGAATTTTTGTCGCTTTTCCTTGGTTTAGCGCATGTCTGATCTCTTGGGACGTGAGTTGCATGCCTCCGGTATTGACTCGCGAAAATATGGTGAACTTCGCCTCTACAGGTGTGCCGGGCATTAAGTTGTAAAATAATAGCTGTGTATCGTCCTCAACTAATACTTTGTATTTTGGCGGAAGCTCACTAAATTTTAGGTTCTCCAGTTCCCTCAAGAATTGCAATCCAGTGAGTGGGAAAGATTCTTCTCTGCAATAGCGATAAAGTGTTGTAAGTCGCTGGAGTCCGTCTACTACGCTCCAATTAACTTGATCTGTTGCATCGAGATAGAACGCAGGAAGAGGGATCCGGATCAGTACGGATTCAATTAATCTGCTCTGTTTTATTTTGTCCCATACGAATGCTCGTTGAAATTCTGGATTAAGATTGATCTCTTGTTTTTCTATTTTTCTTAGAGCTTGAAATATGCTTAGATGTTTTGGTTCCATCTTTAATTTTGAAACTTCGTAAGGTTTCTTGGGTTCATCTAAACTGGACGTGTCTTCGGATTCGACTTCAAGATCAGGGCTGTTTTTTTCCAGCCAAGCCTGTCCAGCCTCTGTGATTATTGTATCTGTCTTGTTTGTTTTTAAAAGCTTTTCGTGAGTGAGTTGTATGAGCACGCTTTCGTACAATTCGCTTGGGTCAAAAAAGTCTTTCAGTTCGGATTTAAGTTTAATGTTTTCGACAGATATGTGGTTTCTAAGGAATTTAAGAATAACCGCGTAGTCACTGTCTGTAAAAAAACCAATCTGCTCTTGCACTGCATTTTTCATTTTGGTCTCTCGGAGTTTTACCATTTTCCATGTTGCGCCTTGATACGCCTGCGTAACATTACTAAATTATGAGTTCTAATGCAATTTTTATGTGTCGACGTTGTTTGTCGCGGGCCCGATAATCTTTTTTATTTGTATGCGGTCAGTCCGCATTTCAATATCGATATTTTTGAATGTGTGGATGGTTTATTTGGTTTTGTATTTGCGCCGAATTTTATCACCTTCTCTTAATAGCAGTGTTTGGTTGAACTAGTGAGCCGCGTTGTGGATGTATGGTGAAATTTGGTAAGTTATTTGCAAGCCACATCGTCACTGTTCGTCACCGGTCTTGACCTGGAATGTCGACAGCCAAATGCCGTGGTTTGTGCGCTGTCTGAGGTTGCGGTCAGCTCCACGCGGAATCAATGTGGTCCTTAACTCGGCTTGGAGTTCGTCTAGGTTGGTATTGCTCATCAGGGAGGCGGCGAGAAATCGTCGAATCATATTTGCTGAGATAAATGAGGTGAGTGCTTGACTGCATGTCTATGGCGGCAACATGTAGGCTGCCGAAAATGTTTGGATACTCAATCCGCGATTTCGAAGGCAAAGTTACATTACAACACCGGTAGCGCGAGTCGAGGATGCAAACATGTTATACGCTTTTAAAACAATTCATGATACTAAGCCGCTATCAAGCGGCTGTTCAATCCTAACCTTGCTTGGGCACCGGCGGCCTGACCACCATCTGATTCTTTGACAATTGCCAACCACCATAAAACCATAGCGCCTACACCCTGAAATTCGGCGGCAACAGCATCGGCAGCAGCCTTAACCAATACAGCACCGGCATGCTGCACGACGACTAGGCATCACTGCGCATCATGCACCGCAATCCACTCGCTCAAGGTCTTCTGATACTTGCCAGTGACTTTGCTCAGGTGTAGCCACTGATCGACATACAGTTTCCAGCTGATGTCATCGCGCGGCAGCAGATAAGCCTTCTCGCCATATTGCATGTACTGATGCGGGTTGACTGCGCACAGTCCCGGTTTGAGTTTCTGTTGATACAGCGCTTCGGAGGCGTCGGTGATCATCACGTCGGCCTTGTTGTCGAGCAGTTGCTGGAAGATCGTTACGTTGTCGTGCAGGGCCAGTTGCGCTTTGGGCAGGAAGGCGTGGACGAAGGCTTCGTTGGTGCCGCCGGCGGGTTCGACCAGGCGCACGTTGGGTTGGTTGATCTGCTCGACGGTCTGGTACTTGCTGACGTCGTCGCAGCGTACCAGCGGGATTTTTCCATCGGTGTCGAGGGTGTTGCTGAAGTAGGCTTTTTTCTGCCGTTCGAGGGTGACCGAGATGCCGCCCATGCCGATGTCGCATTTGCCGGCCTGCATGTCCGGCATCAGGGTTTTCCAGGTGGTTTGCACCCACTGCACTTTGACGCCGAGGCTGTCGGCCAGCGAGCGGGCCATGCTGATGTCGATGCCTTCGAATTCACCGTCGGCGCGTTTGAAGGTATAGGGCTTGTAGTCGCCGGTGGTGCAGACGCGCAGCGCGCCTTGTTGCTGGATGCTGTCGAGGCGAGTTGCAGCTGTCTCGGCGTGAGCGGCGGCGGTCAGGGTCAACAGTCCGCAGAAGGTCAGTGTGCTTTTTAGTGTTGTCATTGAAATCGCACTTTGAAAAAGGTGGGGGCTCAGTGTAATGAAAGGTTTTTCCGGGCGTCATCCCAGTGGTTTGAATCGAGGCACGTCATATTTGGCAGGCGGCCTCGGGTGATGCGACAGAATGGGCATCAAAACCGCTGACCGAACAGTCTCCCAATTGAGTGTATGTCCCGCCCATTTTTGCCAGCTAAGTCCAGGTGTCAGTGAGGGGCGCAACGGTTTCCGCGTCACCTTGCTGTGTCGGGTCGCGATGCAAAAACGAGTGTAGCGGGGCAACTGATACAAATTCAGATACCGCAGGTCACTGCTGCACAGTAGCAAGATGTCGCCGAATGAGAGCAGCGGAAACGCAGTAACTTCCACTTTGTTTTTCTCGTTAAGTCGAGTCCGCCACTGCCGGTTATCCACGTCGCCGAGGCTGATCTCTTCATCGAGGATGAAGCGTGCAGGGCCCTGTTGACGAATCGCCAGGTTTCCGGCCGCCGCATAAGTGATCGTTGGCATGGCGCCCGGCGATAGAAGCAAAAATGTAGCGAAGAGTACCAATGCTGCAGCCAGTCCATATGCAACGCGAGCAATGACGTGACCTTTGCTGATGTAAAAAACGAAAACAGGAATCAGGCTCAGAACAAGTGTGCCAAGCGAGAAGAGCCCAACAACCACCACAGCTTCAGCGTTGTCTTCACCGACATAGGTTGAAAGGATGAGCAGGGTTGGCAACGAGGCGAAAATTACTGCAAGACCGATGACAAATCCTACCCATAGTCGGAAGACATTTTTCTTCCATGTCACCAGATGCTGGGTATTTTCGTCGAAGATCGCTCGAAATTTTTTGAAAGAAAACAAGGCAAAATAAGCGAGAAGCGTGACCGAGAAGATCATTCCCATCGAGATACCGGCACTGAATGTGTCTGGGTATATAATCAACACTAATGTGAATACACAAAAACCCAAGCACAACGGCAGCAGCAACCACGCGGCGATTCGATTGTGTTTTTCCGGCACTTTGTCAAACATCGACACGCTGATGCCATAAAACCACGCACTGGCAAAAAGTACGCCCAGATAGCCGACCATGATTAGCACGATCAACAGTAACCAGAGCGCCAGCGCGGCTTTCGCGTCAATTGCTGCGAGAAACAGATCCGTGCGGCCAATGGCCCGTGTGTAAACATACAGGCCAAGAATTGCCAGACCTGCACCCAGGAAACCTAGCGTGACGGTGAGTTGACTCCAGTAATCGAGAACCCGTTTGAAGTTGCGTTTGAAAAATTGCGAAAAGGTTGGGGCGGTTGAAGCATCCATGCGATCAGAGATTCCAGTGATTGTGATTTGGAGGTGTATAGCGACAACCGGCTAGACTTCTTCCGGAAGACTGGCCTGTTGAGCGAGTCGACAGCGTAGTGATGAAAGGTAAAAAACTAAAGCCCCAACCCTTCCTGCACCACCTGCAACAGATTGTTCTCCGTCAAGGCAATCGCATCGAGTTGGTGCCCGGTTTCGACCGTCTGGAGCCACCAATGGCTTTCGTGATGTTCATCGACGGTGCGCAACAGAAACGTGTCCTTGCCCGGCAGGGTGATTTGCACTCGTCCGCAGCCATCCTCGGTAAACCGCGCAATCGGATCGAAGGTCAGGCTGTGGCGATTGGCTTCGATGATCAGCTGATCTATGGCGTAGTCATGGGCTTCACCGTCCGGTGAAGTTTCGCAAACATGCGTAGGATTGCGCCGGATCTTCAGTCCGACCTCGGTGACGGGCTGTAACCATTCTTCGATGCGGTGGTACAAGTCATACACCTGAGCGGGCCAGCAATCGATTTCCAGTTCGGCGCAAGTAATGTCGTCAGCATGGACGTGCTTGAGTTTGGCGGCGAGTTCGTCTGCTTTACTCATGTCGGATCCCTTGGTTGGATGTCTGCCTGTTAATCGTAGACCCTGCGAAGACGTCAGGCCTTGCCTTGCGTCATGCGCTTGCAACACAAGCGTGGCGAAATCAGCGCTGGCCCGGTCGGGTCCGGAGCTAAACCATGGACGCAGGCGTCCCAAGGAGTGGGTAGATGAAAAAACTGTTTACAATTTTCGCAGTGATTGCGCTGACGGCCGGTAGCATCGGCCTGAGTTCGGCGCGGCAATCGCAATCAAGCAAGGCCCAGGCGGAATCGGTGGCGGGGGTGTTCGACTACTACCTGCTGGCACTCTCATGGTCGCCGACCTTTTGCCTGACGCATAAAGATGATGTGCAGTGTTCCGGCAAGGGCTATGGCTTCGTGCTGCATGGGCTGTGGCCGCAATATGCCGCCGGTGGCTGGCCGCAGTCCTGCCCACCACTGGCGAGGTTGTCGGCGGCGGAAACCAGCAAAGGCCTGACCCTGTTTCCAACGAAAAAACTGCTCGATCACGAATGGGCCAAACACGGCACCTGCAGCGGCCTCGGCGCGATGGGTTATCTGGATGAAGCGGACAAGGCTGTAGCGGCGGTGAAAATCCCGGACGAGCTGCAGCCGTTCAGCACCTCGTATTATTTCGAGGCGCAGGAGATTGCCCAGTTGTTCCGCCAGGCCAACCCGGGGATTCCGGCCGATGGTGTCGCAGTGATCTGCAGCGGTCCGGAACTGTCCGAAGTACGCGTGTGCATGGGCAAGGATCTGCAATTCGCGGCGTGCGGCAAAGGCGTGAAAACCCAGTGCCGGGCGGGCGATATCCGAGTACCGCCGTCGCGATGATCCAAGCGGTATCAGCGATAAACAACAGGCGCCCGATCAGGCGCCTGTTTTTTTGCCTGAAGATTTGAAGCACTTGCAAGTTTCCCGCATGCTTGCGCCCCCAAAAGGACGACACGCTAGATTGCAAGGAGCTGTTCATGAGCGGAAAACCCGCTGCCCGCGTCACCGATCCAACCGCCTGCCCGCTGCCGGGACATGGCACCAATCCTATCGTTAGCGGTTCGCCAAATGTCAATTTCGATGGCCTGGCGGCTGCACGCATGACCGATAAATCTGCCTGCGGCAGCCCGATCACCGGCGCGGTGTCTTCGACGGTGTTCATCAATGGCTTGAACGCCGCAACGCTGGACAGTACCGGTGGCCATGGCAACGTGATCATTGGCGGTTCCGGCACGGTCATTATCGGTGACACGGTGGTCACCGCGCCCTTCAGTGGTTTGCTGCCCATGCCGGTGCACTTCACCGACAAGTTGCAACTGGTCAACGACGTGACCGGTGAGCCGATGCCCAATCACCCCTACATGATCCAGCGCGCGGACGGGCGCATGGAACATGGCGTGTCTGACGCCGCCGGGTTTACCCACGAAGTCAGCTCGCACCTGCCTGAAACCATCAAGTTGTTTCTGGAGGAATGAGGCATGGCGGCTGAAACGGTAACGTGCCCGAAAGGCAACAATTACAAGCTGCACAAGGAACATGCGCTGACGGACAAGAAAGATGTCAGTGTGAAGGCTGTGCCGGTGGAGAGTACCAAGGCGATTGTTCTGTTCATTGGTGGGGCAGGGGACAAGGAGAGTTATTATTTTTCGGGTCCGTACAGGAACATACGGCTGGCGTGGTTGAATTTTAATAAACGAACTGAAGCGCTAATGGCACAGGGCCGATATACGTCAGAGTGGTTGGGCTACAACGAGGTCAGAGGAAAGCAAGATATTCAACGGAATGTTCTAGGGTTGATACCGTATAAAAGCTGTCCGGTATACATCGTCGGACATAGCCTTGGCGGATGGAACGGCGCGCACCTGACAAAAATCATGACGGACTGGGGTTACCGTATCCAAATGCTGATTACGCTGGATCCCGTCGGAGAAGGTTCTCTCGTTTGGCTTGGCTCGGATATTTATCGCGAGCGTCCAAAACCGGTGGCTGCGGATTGGATAAATATCAAAGCGACTCCGACTCAAAGAGATCCGTCAGATGGGGTTGCTGACTTTGGCGAAAAGTGGATCATCGCTTGCGGCCCTTCATTGAACGCCAACGTCGACACCAATCATGCAGATGCACCGGGGCTATTTACAGCAGCAATCGCGGGTAATAAATCAGCGAGCGATTTTTTGTATGAGTCAATCATGAAGGAGTTTTCCTGATGCAAAAGTTGCTCCTTTGCGTACTGATGGTTTTCTGCTCCGGCTGTGCAAAAGACCACACGAAACCACCTGCGAATCTTGATTTTGTTTCTGTTAACCGCGAAACCGCGCTTTTGTACGACGTTAGATTTGATTCGGACGTTGATGTGCTTGATCTTTTTGATCGAGGGGAAGGAAAAGGGATGGCTTCCGCTACGCTGGAGTGTGCCTTGGCAGAGGACGAAGATTTTTCGGTCGATAAACTCATCAGGTTTTCTGCAACTGGTTCGATTGAGCCCAAAGGAAGTGATGGAGGCCATGCAGAATATTCCTATCTCAGCAGCGCATTCATGAGTGAAGTTTCCAATGGTGGTGGTTCCCGTAGAGATCTTTCGACAACAGAACTCAACCACCTCCTATCCAACAAACAGCAAATCCCCTGCAAAGTCGTGGTCACCGCCTACGGTTACAAACCCTATTACTCCAACACCCTGCACATCCCCGTCGCAGATCTGCTGCGGGAAATCAACAAACCCCGCTGAAAAAACCGGGGAATTCCAGGCGCGAATTCCCCACGATCTCTCACTCCTGCAGCCGCAAAACTCACCCGCTCAAGCCGCAAAAATAAATCGACGAAACGTGATCATCCATTCCTGACACACGCCGATATAACAGGCATGACCGCTGCGTTTGCCGGGTATATCCCGCTGGGCTACGCTCAAAAAACATAAGGGTTTTTCCACGCTGGCGCCCTCGTCGTACCTGCCCAGGACTTGCTATTGCCTTTCCCGATGCCCGATCCGCAACACGCCCCCGGCGCGCTTAAGCGTCTGCCGTTACGCAAAGCAGCCGTGCTGTTTATCGTCGCGGTGAGCCTGTGCCTGTCCGGTTTGCTGTACCTGCAACTGCAGCAGTCGCAGCGTCAGGATCTGGCGGTGGCGCAGGCCGCGTCGAGCAATTTGACCCGGGCGATGGCGCAGCAGGCCGAGGACACGTTTCTGGCCGCCGACCTGGTGATGACCAGCCTGGTCGACTGGATCGAGGATGACGGTTACGGTGCTGCGCAAAAGCCTCGCTTGCAGCGCATCTTCGCCCGGCGTGCGCAGCAACTGACGCAGTTGCACGGCATTTTTCTGTTCGATCGCGACGGGCAGTGGGTAATCACCTCGTTTGCCGAGCTGCCGCGCGGCAACGGTGTTGCCGATCGTGAGTATTTCCAGTTTCACCAGCAGAACGCGTCGACGCTGGCGCACATCGGCCCGGCAATTCGCAGCCGCGAAAATGGCGAATGGATCATCCCGATCTCCAAGCGCATCAATGACGCTTCCGGAAATTTCGAGGGTGTGTTGCTGGCCGGCATCAAGATGTCGTACTTCGATCAGTTTTTCAAAAGCTTCAGTCTCGACGACAACGGCATCATGTTTCTGGCGCTGACTGACGGCACCTTGCTTGCGCGGCGGCCGTTCGATGAATCGCTGATCGGCACTTCGGTGGCGCGCGGGCAGATTTTCCAGGCGCTGCTGCCCAATGCCTCGGCTGGCACCGCGATGCTCGATTCTTATGTCGACGGCACCGAACGGCTCTATGGCTATCGGCAGTTGGCGTCTTATCCGCTAGTGGTATCGGCCGCCACCTCGCGGGATACGATTCTCCAGGGTTGGTACGAGCGCGCCTTTCAGTCAAGCGTGATCGTCGCACTGGTGATCCTCGGCGTCGGCCTGTTTGGCTGGGTGTTCATCCATCAGGTGCGCAATGGCGAACGCATCGAGAAGAACCTGCGCAAGGCGCAACGGGCGCTGGAGCAGATCGCCACGCACGACAGCCTGACCGGTCTGGCCAATCGGCGCCTGTTCGAGCGCTCGCTGGAAATCGAGTTTGCGCGCGGCGCACGGCAGGTCAGTCCGGTCAGCCTGATCATGCTCGATATCGATTTTTTCAAACGCTACAACGATGCCTACGGCCACGTCGCTGGTGACCAATGCCTGACGCAAGTTGCCCAGGTGCTGAGGACGTGTTGCCAGCGCAAGTCCGATCTGGCCGTGCGTTACGGAGGGGAAGAGTTTGCCGTGTTGCTGCCGGACACCGATATCAACGGTGCGCTGGCGATTGCCGGGCAGATTCGACGCAGCGTGATCGACAAGCATATCGTTCACAGCGGCTCGCCGACCGGGTATCTGACGGTGAGTCTGGGTTGTTATGCGTTCATACCAAGCGGCAATGACAGCCCGGAAGCGTTTATCCAGCGTGCTGACGCGGCGCTGTATCAGGCGAAAAATGCCGGTCGCAATCGCGCGGCGGTGTTGTCGCTGGACAGCGGATTTGCCGAATTGATGCGCTCGGATCGCTGACTGCAACACAGCCCCTGTAGGAGTGAGCCTGCTCGCGATAGCGGTGTATCAGTCGATATTTACGCCACTGACACACCGCTATCGCGAGCAGGCTCACTCCTACAAGGGAACATTACCTACCTGGGATGGCTCTTGTTCGTTCAGCTGCCCGAGCCACCGCCCGCACCGCCAGTGCCGCCGCCGGCCGAACCGGTGCCACCGCCCGCGCCGGAGCCGGAACCGCTGGCGCCACCATTGGTGCCGGTACCCGTGCCAACGCCGGTACCCATGGAGCCCGTACCTGAATTGGTCCCCGAGCCGCCCGTGGAACCACCGCCGGAACCGCTGCCACCGGAAGGCGCGCCGGGGGTGTTGTCCGGAGGCATGGTCGAGCTGCTGGCGCCGCCGGATTTGGTTCCGGTGGCGTCGGTGCTGTCATTCGCCGCGAAGCTGGCGGCCGATGCGCTGGCCAGCAGGCCGGCCAGCAAGAGCGAAGTGAGTTTGCGCGTCATCATGGTGCATCTCCTGAAAAGGGCATGTACCTGTTATTGGTCCGACGCGCAGAACCACGGGTGCCCGCTGGCTGACGAGCGGTCAGAAATCGACAGTGGCAGCGACCTTCAGCGTGCGCGGTGTGCCCTGGGTCAGATAACCGCCATTGGCCGATGCCCAATAGGCCTCATTGGCGACGTTTTCCAGGTTGGCGCGCAGGGTGATTTGCCGGTCATCCAGTTTGAAGGCGTAGCGCGTGCCGAGGTCGAAACGGTTCCACGCCGGGATGCTCTGAGTGTTGGCCGCGTTGAGGTATTGCCCGCCGGTGCGCAACATCCGCGCGCTCACCGCTGCACCTTCGAGCCCTGGGATATCCCAATCGGCGCCGAGGTTGATCTGGAAGCGCGGCACGCCGACGGCGCGGTTGCCGTCGTTGACGCCGTTGCTGCTGCCTTGCAGTTCGGTCTTCATCACGGTCGCGCCGCTGAGCAGGCGCAGACCGTCCAGCGGCTCGCCATACACGTTCAACTCGACGCCCTTGTTGGTCTGCTCGCCATCGACGCGGAAGATGCCGTCCTGGGTGTAGCTGGACGGTTGCTCGATGCGGTACATGCCGAGGTTGGCGCCGTAGCTGCCCATGTCCACGCGCACGCCGGCCTCGATCTGCTTGCTGCGCACCGGGGCGAACGTTTCATCGCGGTTGATCGCCGTGGTTGGTGGCGTCGGCCCTTTGGCCAGGCCTTCGATGCGGTTGGCGTAAAACGACACGTGCTCCCACGGCTTGATCACCAGCCCGTAAACCGGCGTGGTGATCGACTCTTCATAACTGGAAGTGCGCGCGCCCGTCGTCGTGTTCCAGCTATCGACCTTGAGTTCCTGGCGACGAACGCCGAGGGTCAGCAGGATACGATCATCAACGAAACCGAGGGTGTCGGAAATCGCTTCGCTGCGCAGCGTGTTCTTGCCGACGATGCGCGGATCGTTGATGTCGCTGGCGAACGACGTGGCCGCTGGCCGTGGCTTGTCCGTGACGTTGTACAGATTGGTGCTGTAACGGCTGGCCGTGCCGATGGTCTCGAACGCCGAACGCTGCTCACCCCAGATTCCGGCCCAGCCGAGGTTGAGCTGGTGGCTGATGGGCCCGGTGCTGAAACGCCCGTTGAGGCCGGCCATGGCACTCTGGTTGTCCTCGTCGTGGGGCGAATACAGCATGCCGCCGCGTGCAGTGCCGTTGAGGTCGGTGACCGTCAGCGACGAGTACACACCGTTCTCGCGGGTGTGTTTCGCTCCGCCGGAAACATAGGCCGTCCAGTTATCGTTCAGGTCGTATTCGGCGCGGGCCATGCCAAAGGTGTCTTCCAGTTGCGAATAGCTCCAGCGCTGCGCGTAGCTGTCGTTGGCGTCCGGCACCTTCGGCGTTTTTTTCAGGCTCGAATCGACGTAGATCACCGAGCGGCCCTGATTGATCACCTGTTTCTGGTAACCCAGATCCGTGGAGATGCGCAGACGCTCACCGCGATAATCGAGGCCGAGGCTGAACAGCGACGAGCGCTGGTCTTCTTCATCGACAGCGGTAGCACCTTCGCGCTGCATCAGGTTGACCCGGGCACCGAAGCGGTTGTCTTCGCCGAAGCGCTGACCCAGATCCAGATGCCCGCCGACACGGCCGTCGTCGCTGTAGTCGAGAGTGACGCTGCGGGTCGGCGTGTCCATTGCGCGCTTCGGTTGCAGATTGACCCCGCCGCCGATGCCGCTGCCGCTCGGGGTCACGCCGTTGACGAAGGCGTTCGGGCCTTTGAACAATTCGACCCGTTCCAGCGCTTCGGTCGCGATGATCTGCCGGGGCAATATGCCGTAGAGGCCGTTATAGGAAATGTCATCGGAGAGCAGCGGCAAGCCGCGAATCATGAACACCTGGGAGAAGTTGCCGAAGCCTGACGACTGGCGAACGGAGGCGTCATTGAGCAATACATCGCCGACGGTTTGCGCCTGTTGATCGGCCATGGTCTTGGCGGTGTAGCTGGTGACACTGAAGGGCAAGTCATTGACTGCCTGATTGCCGAGCATGCCGATCTGTGCGGAGCGCGCAACTTGCTCACCGCCATAGGTATCGCCGCCGTCGCGCACGGCGCTGACGTTGGTGGCGCTGAGTTCGAGTGCGCCGTCGGGCGCCACTTGCGGTGCTACCGTGTAGCCGTTGCCAGCGGTGTTGACCAGCTCGAAACCACTGCCTTCCAGCAGTCTGGCGAAACCGCCCTGTGCGCTGTATTCGCCTTGCAGACCGGGGCTTTGGCGATTACCCAGTTGCGCCGGGTCGAACGACAGCGGTACGCCGACACTGACGGCGAACTGCGCCAGCACATGGCTGAGCAGGCCGGGGCCGATATTGACGCTGTGGCTGACGCTGACGGGTTCGGCGGCGTGCACCAGCACCGGCGTCAGGGTGGCGAAGGCCAGGGCCAGGCTCAGGTTCAACGCCTTGAGCGGGAAGGTGGCGGGGCGGGGCGTGGGCAATGCAGTCATTCGGCGTTCCTGTCGGGCGCGTGGAATCAAAGAGGTCTGCTCCACTCACCGGACGAGACGCAAAAAGGTATCAGGCACAGGTAAAGATATTTCCTTCGAATTCAAACCCGTGGTTCCACTGACAACCAGTAACGGGTCAGGCTGCTGATCTTCAGTGGCAGGGTGTCGCTGAGCAGGCGCAGGCTCGCATCGGTGTCACGCAGGGAAAACGCCCCGGACACACGCAGCGCCGCAACGTCCGGGTGGCAGCGCAGCACACCGCGCCGATAACGGCTCAGTTCATTGAGCAAATCGTCCAGGCGCAGGTTGTTCGCCAGCAGCATGCCCTTGTCCCAGGCCAGGCTGTTGCGGTCGAACGTTTCGGCGGTGTCGAAAGCGTTGAGCTTGAAACGCTGGCGTTCGCCGGCCTTCAGCGTGTTGCTCTGCTGCAGCCATTGCGGGGTTATTTGCACGCGGCCCTCAAGCACTGAGACCTGACTGCGCGAACGATCGATGCGCACGCAAAACCGGCTGCCGAGGGAGACGGCGCTGCCTTGCGGGGTTTCGACGATAAACGGGCGGGCGCTCGAGTCATCCGCCGTGTTGATCAACAGTTCGCCGTTGAGCAGCATCACCCGGCGCTCGATCGGACTGAAAGTGATGTCCACGGCGCTGTCGGTGTTGAGCAACAGTTGAGTGCCGTCGGCCAGTTGCAGGTTCTTCTGCTCGCCGATCGCGGTGCGCTGGTCGGCGCTCCATTGCTGCCACGGCACGTGTTGCGAAGCGATGCCGACCGGGCCGGCGAGCAGCAACAGGCCGAGGCGGGTGAGGGTCTGTCGACGGCTGAGACCTTCGCGGCGAGCGGCCCGTTTCAGCGTCTGGATAGCGACATTGGCCGGCACGCTGCGCAGATCCCCAAGCAGCGCTTCGGCGCGCTGCCAGGCCTGGGCATGCTCGGCGCTGCGCAGGCGCCATTGGGCGATCGCCTGGTGATCGGCCGGCGTGGCATTGCCGGAATGCAGCTGCACCAGCCAGTCGGCGGCTTCGCCGAGAATCTGCGGATTGATCATCGGTGAGGTCATCACGCCACACTCAGGCAGGCGATGAACGCTGCGCGCATATGGCGTTTGACGGTGATCAGCGACACGTTCAAGCGCGTGGCAATCTGCGCGTAAGTCAGGCCTTCGATCTGCGACAGCAGGAAGGTATCGCGGGTCTGCGCCGGCAATTCGCGCAGCAGCGCTTCAATGCGCCACAGCGTCTCGACAATCAGTAGACGGGTTTCGGGCGACGGCACCTCGGCCGGTGGCAGTTGCGCGATGGTCTCCAGATAGGCGCGTTCGATGTCCTGACGTCGCCAGCGATCGATCATCAGGCCCTTGGCGATGTGCGTCAGCAGCGCCCGCGGCTCGCTGCCCAGCGGTTTGGCGACCTGACGCGCGAGCAGGCGCAAAAAGGTGTCATGGGCCAGATCGGCCGCATCGCAGCGGTTGCCGAGCCTGCGCTGCAGCCAGCCCTGCAACCAACCGTGATGCTCGCTGTAGAGGCGGTGAATCTGTTGGTTCAAGGGCGAGTCGATGGACGACATGGGGTGCAGATACTCGGTTCGGGCAGCCGTGGCATGAGTGCAATTAAGAATTGATCGCATTCTAGTGGCTCTGCTTCAGCGCTGGCAATTGCCCGAGAGCATTTTTCTGCGCCAGTGGCCTACTGATCTTCGCCAATATTGGCTATTTGTCGCAGCTGTCAGCGGGACTAACGTAGTCGCACATTCCCTTGCGACCCGGAGTCACCATGCAACCTCGTACCGATTTCTACACCGCTTCCCCTGACGCCCTGAAAGCGATGATGGCGCTGGAAACGGCGGTATCCAGACTGCCGCTGGAAAAGACCCTGATCGAACTGGTCAAACTGCGCGCCTCGCAAATCAATGGCTGTGCATTCTGCATCGACATGCACACCACTGACGCGATCAAGGGCGGCGAAACCCCGCGCCGGCTGTTCGCCGTCACTGCCTGGCGAGAAGCGCCGTTCTTCAGCGACCGCGAACGCGCCGCGCTGCTCTGGACCGAGTCTCTGACGCAACTGAGCCTGACTCACGCCCCGGACGCAGACTACGAAGTGGTCGCCGCGCAATTTACGCCCAAGGAAATGGTCGATCTGACCGTGGCGATCAGCACCATCAACAGCTGGAATCGTTTGGCGGTGGGGTTTCGCAAACTGCCGCAGGCGTGAGTTTTCAACAGCTTCCTTGTCTTCCTTCGCCTGCTTGCGAGCGCAAGCGGGCGAACGGCATAGACGGCCGCTCGAGGAATTCATTGCTTCGCCTTAATACGAAGCATTACTATTCACGCCCTTTCCTCAGTGCGCCGTTTCCTACCTCATGCGTCCCCGCAGACCCGGCTTTTTCGAGCATTACGAAGAGTTGATCGGCACCTGGACTCGGCGTCTGCGCAATCGCGCGCAGGCCGAGGATCTGGCGCACGACACCTTTGTGCGCGTGCTCGAGGCCGATTCGACGGCGGTGCAGCAGCCGCGTGCTTATCTGCACCAGACCGCGCGCAATATTGCGGTTGACGGTTATCGGCGCGAGGACCGGCGTGGCGCCCTGGAGTCGCAGGCCATCGAGCACAGTGCGTCGTCGTCCGGCGACCCGGAGCATTACATGCATGCGATCCAGTTGGCCGATTCCATCGAGCGTGCACTGACCGAGTTGCCGGTCAATTGTCGGAAGATTTTTGTCTGGCAGAAGATCGAAGGCCTGACCCAGGCGGAAATCGCCGAGCGCCTGGGACTGTCCAAGAACATGGTCGAGAAGTATATGATCCGCACCCTGCGGCATCTGCGCGATCGCCTTGATGGCTTGCAATCATGAGCGATGGCGATTTTTCCTCCCCAGCCCAACAGGACCTTCCATGATGGATACCCGTGATTGCGCGTGCGGGCCGAGCACGGTGCGCGATGATGCTGCGCGCTGGTTCGTGCGGTTGCAGGAGCCGGATGTCAGTGCATTGGAGCGGCAGCGCTTCGACGCCTGGCTGAACGAGCATGCGCAGCATCGCGACGAATTTCAGTTGCTGCAGGGCTTGTGGACGGCGGCCGATCTGCTCCCGGCGCCACGCCTCAAGGCTTTGGCTGAAACGCCGCCAAGCCGTCGCGCACGCCGGCCCTTGTTGCGTTATGCCGTGGCGGCCAGTGTGCTGGCGGTGGCGCTCGGCCTCGGTCTGTTCAGCGGTTTGCATCATCCGGGCGGTTATAGCGCCGAATTCGTCACGGCGTTGGGCGAGCGCAAACACGTGGCATTGCCGGACGGTTCGCTGATCGATCTGAACAGCCGCAGCCGCTTGCAGGTGCGCTATGAACAGAATCGTCGCTTGATCGAGTTGCGCGAAGGCGAAGCCATGTTCAGCGTCGAGCACGATGCATCGCGGCCGTTCGTGGTGCAAACCGAGAGCGGCAAGGTCACGGTGACCGGCACCCGTTTCGATGTGCGCCGCGACCCTGCGCAAACCCGTGTGGCGGTGGAGCAGGGCACGGTCAAAGTGCAGGGGCGGGATGCGCCGAGCGATCAATTCATCAGTCTGACGGCGGGCCTCGGTACGCACGTCGATGCCCACGGCAAAGTCGCGCCAGCCTACACAGTCAACCCGGCACAGCTGACCGCGTGGCGCAACGGCAAACTGGTGTTCGACAACGCCAGCCTCAGCGAAGTCGCGGCCGAAGCATCGCGTTATCGCCAGCATCCGTTGACGGTCACCGACCCGGCCGTGGCCAGCCTGCGCCTGACCAGTGTGTTCAACGCCGACAACACCGACGCCTTGCTCAAAGCTCTGCCGAACATCCTGCCGGTGGCCGTGCGCAGCTTGGCCGATGGTCGGCAGGAAATAATCGCAAAATAAAATTCAGGTTTTTTTCGAGTTCAGCGTCTTCCTGTTCAACTGCAACTGGTTTGCATTAACAGCCGCACACTCTTGCGATCCACAGGACTCTGTACGACGTGAAAAACACCATCGCCAATAACAAAAAATCCCCTTGGTTACCGCTGGCCCTCGCGCTGGCGGTCAGCGCTGCGATGCCGCAGGCGTTCGCCGTCGAAGCCATCCATATTCGCGCACAGCCGCTGGGCCAGGCCTTGAGCGAGCTGGGCCAGCAAACCTCGCTGCAAGTGTTTTTCAGCCCGGATCTGGTGGCCGGCAAACAGGCGCCGGCGGTCGACGGTGATATTTCGCCGGAGCAAGCGCTGCGTCAGTTGCTGCAGGGCAGCGGTCTGGATTATCAGATCAACGAGGGCTCGGTGACGCTGTCGCCGGCCGCCACTTCCGCTGCGAGCAATGGCCCGCTGGAACTCGGCGTGACCGATATCAAAGTGGTCGGCGACTGGCTCGGCGACGCCAACGCCGCCGTGGTGCAGAACCACCCCGGCGCGCGCACGGTGATCCGCCGCGAAGCCATGGTCGAGCAGGGCGCAATGACCGTGGGCGATGTGCTCAAGCGCGTACCGGGCGTACAGGTGCAGGACGCCAACGGCACCGGCGGCAGCGATATTTCCCTCAACGTTGGCGTGCGTGGTCTCACGTCGCGCCTGTCGCCGCGCTCCACCGTGCTGATCGATGGCGTGCCGGCGGCGTTTGCGCCGTACGGTCAGCCGCAACTGTCGATGGCGCCGATTTCCTCGGGCAACCTCGACAGCATCGACGTGGTGCGCGGCGCTGGTTCGGTGCGTTACGGGCCACAGAACGTCGGCGGGGTGATCAACTTCGTCACCCGCGCGATCCCGGAGAAAACCACCGGTGAAATCGGCACCACGCTGGAGACTTCACAGCACGGCGGCTGGAAACACATCGACACGGCGTTCCTCGGCGGCACCGCCGACAACGGCCTCGGCATGGCCTTGCTGTATTCCGGGGTCAACGGTCACGGTTACCGCGAGCGCAATAACGGCAACGACATTGATGACGTGATTCTCAAGACCCACTGGGCGCCGACCGAGCAGGACGATTTCAGCCTCAACTTCCACTATTACGACGCCAGCGCCGACATGCCCGGCGGCCTGACCCAGAAGCAGTACGACGATCAGCCGTTCCAGTCCGACCGCGATTACGACAGCTTCAGCGGCCGACGCAAGGACGTGTCGTTCAAGTGGATTCGCCAGATCGACGAGCGCACCCAGGCCGAAGTGCTGACCTACTATTCCGACAGTTACCGTGGCAGCACGATTGCCGCGCGCGACCAGAAAACCCTCAGCTCGTACCCGCGCACCTATTACACCTTCGGCATCGAGCCGCGGGTTTCCCATGTGTTCGATGTTGGCCCGACGACCCAGGAAGTCAGCGTCGGTTATCGCTACCTCAAAGAAGGCATGCACGAAGAAGCCAGTCGTCTGGCGCTGGTGAACAATCAACCGGTGGTCACCCGCACCTCTGACGGTCACGTCTATCAGGACCGTACCGGTGGCACAGAGGCCAATGCGTTCTACGTCGACAACAAGATCGATGTCGGCAACTGGACGATCACCCCGGGCATCCGTTTCGAACACATCAGCACCGAATGGCACGATCGCCCGGTGCTTGACACCTCTAACCGGCCAGTTCAGGAAAAGCGCCGCAGCATCGACAGCAACGAACCGCTGCCGGCACTGAGCGTGATGTATCACCTGTCCGATGCGTGGAAGCTGTTTGCCAACTACGAAACCTCGTTCGGTGCCTTGCAGTACTTTCAGCTCGGCCAGGGCGGCTCGGGTGACCAGACCGCCAGCGGTTTGAATCCGGAAAAAGCCAAGACTTATGAGATCGGCACGCGTTACAACGATGACGTGTGGGGCGGTGAGGTGACGCTGTTCTACATCGACTTCGACGACGAACTGCAATACATCAGCAACGACGTCGGCTGGACCAATCTCGGCGCGACCAAGCACCAGGGCGTCGAAGCCTCGGTGCATTACGACATGGCCGCTCTGGACCCGCGCCTCGACGGCCTGACCGCCAATGCCGGCGTGACTTACACCCGTGCGGTGTACGAGGGCGAGATTCCCGGCTTCAAAGGTCGTGACCTGCCGTTCTACTCACGCCAAGTGGCGACGGTCGGTTTGCGTTACGACATTGATCGCTGGACGTACAACCTCGACGGCTTCGCCCAATCGCAACAACGCTCGCCGGGCACCGGGGTCAACGCTGACGGCAGTTTCAACGGCAATTACATCACCGAGGGCACCGCCGACGGGCAGTACGGCGACATTCCCGGCTACGTCACCTGGAACGTGCGCGGCGGCTACGATTTCGGCGCGCAACTGTCGAACCTCAAGCTCGGCGCCGGGGTGAAGAACATTTTCGACAAGCAATACTTCACCCGCTCCAGCGACAACAATTCGGGAATGTATGTTGGCGCACCGAGGACGTTCTTTGTGCAGGCCAGCGTGGGGTTCTGACCGACCGCGTCGGCTTCTTCGCGAGCAGGCTCGCTCACAGGTTCACCGAGATTCTGTGGGAGCGAGCCTGCTCGCGAAGCTTTTCAGACCTTCAGCACTTTCCCGCCAATCGCCACCGCGACCAGCAGCACCGCCATCAGGCCAAAGGCAAAACTCAAACTGCTGGCGTGGGCGACGAAACCGATCACCGCCGGCCCGGCGAGAATTCCGGCATAGCCCAGCGTGGTAATCGCCGGTACCGCGATGCTTTCCGGCATCACCGTCTGCTTGCCCACCGCGGTGTACAGCACCGGCACGATGTTCGAGCAGCCGGCACCGACCAGCGCATAACCCACCAGTGCGGCTTGCCAGCTCGGCGCGAAGGTCGCCAGAAACAGACCGGCCGCGGCCGTCAGCCCGCCGAACAGAATGATCCGCGTGGCGCCCAAGCGGCGGACGATGCGATCACCCAGCAAGCGGCCCGCGGTCATGGTCAGGGCGAATGCCGCGTAACCCAATCCGGCGTACGCGGTGTCGATCCCGCGTTCCTGTGCCAGGAACACCGCGCTCCAGTCCAGCGCTGCGCCTTCGGTGAGAAAGACAATGAAGCACATGCCGCCGATAAACAGCACGATGCCATGGGGAATGGCGAATGCCGGACCCGAACTTTCGCTGCCGTAGGGCAGCATGTGCGGCACGCATTTGCACAGCGCCGCGATCAACAGCGCGACCACCACCAGCATCGCCGCCAGTGGCGACAGGCCGAGGCCGAGCAGGGCGCTGACGCCGGCCGCGCCGACAATCCCGCCCAGACTGAACAAGCCGTGAAAGCCCGACATCATGTTCTTGCCGCTGGCGCGCTCGACGATCACCGCTTGCAGGTTCACCGTCGAATCCACCGTGCCCAAACCCGCACCGAACATGAAAAGGGTGGCGATCAGCGCCGGTATCGACGACACCGTCGCCAGCAACGGTAATGCCGCGCAGATCAACAACGTGCCGCCGGTGGCCACGCGCCGGCAGCCGAAGCGCGTCGCCAGAATACCCGCCAGTGGCATCGCCAGAATCGAGCCGACGCCCAGGCACAACAGCAACAGGCCCAGCGTGCCCTCATCGAGACCGGCGCGGGCTTTGGCATAAGGCACCAGCGGCGCCCACGCCGCGATGCCGAGCCCGGCGATGAAAAAAGCCACGCGCGTGGACATCTGTTGCAGGCGTCCGGGGACGAAGGTGTCTTGGGGGTTGAGGCTGGTCATATCGATCCTTGGTAAAAACATAGCGTCCCCGAAGGACAGTGATTCAGCGACGAGGTTCGATCGCTATGCGGGGGCGTGCAGCCGACATCGTAACCTGTAGGAGTGAGCCTGCTCGCGATAGCGGTGTGTCAGGTAAAAATATCTCGACTGACCCACCGCTATCGCGAGCAGGCGAAGGCCTACAGGGGATTGCGGTTACAGTGGGATTTTCGGTAGCGCAGAGAGGCGGGTATGACTGAGTTCTACGACGCACGAGGCAACATCTACGGCGTGATATCCCCGGCGGCACTGCACGAGGCAGGAATCGCCTTGCCCGCCAGCGCCCTCGAATGCGCCGCCTCGCGTCAGTCATGGAGCGACACGGCGATCAGCGTTTGCTGCGCCTGGCCCGCTGGCCAGCGCCCGGCGAACAGCAAGGCCCATCGCAGCGACGGCTTGCTGATTGGCCCGTTCCAGGCCGCCCCGCCGTTCGATGTGCTGATCGTCAACACCGACGGCACCCTCGCCGAGCGCAGTGGCAACGGGCTGACGATCTTCTCCCAGGCGCTCGCCGGGCAAGGCTTGATGCCGGAAGCAGGCGCGCTGTTGTGCGTGCATCACGACAAGGGCGACGCCGTGGAAACCTCGGTGAAACCGGCCACGGTGGACGATGTTCAGGGCTTCTGGCTCGATCTGGGTCAGCCCGGTTTCGGCGCGGATGCCGTCGGTGCGCAGCAGGTCGAAGAGGTGCCATTCAATGGGCGAGTGGTCAGCCGCATACCGTCGCTGGCAGAGCTCGATCCAGCCTGGACGCACAGCCAGTTCGTGCGCATCGGCAATCCGCATTGCGTGACGTTGCTTGGCGATGTCGGCGCATTACCGAGCAATGAGCAAATGAGTGAGTCTGCATTGAACGAAGGCCTGGCCCGCATCGCCTATGCCATGCCAACCGGCGCGGGAGATCCCTGCCCGGCGGGCGTGAATCTGCAATGGGCGGCGCTGGAGTCAGCACAGAAAATCCGCGCTCGGGTGTTCGAGCGGGGCGAAGGGCCGACCGCCTCATCCGGCACCAGCGCCAGTGCGGTGGCATCGGCGGCGTGGCGGGTAGGGTGGGTCACGGCGGGGGAAGTGCAAGTGGTAATGCCCGGCGGCACGGCGCCGATTTTGCTGGAGGTTGAAGATAGAGAATTGGTGCGGGTCAGACTGTTCGGGACGGCGCGGTTGATGGGCTGAATTCGAGGCCGCCATCGCTGGCAAGCCAGGCTCCCACAGGTTTTGTGTCGACGCAAAAGCCCGGTACACCGCAAATCCCTGTAGGCCTTCGCCTGCTCGCGATAGCGGTGTTCCAGTTGATAGAGATGTGGCTGACACACCGCTATCGCGAGCAGGCGAAGGCCTACAGGGTATCTAGCTCGACCACCATTTCAGCTCAGACCACCGCTGAACTCCACCACCGGCATCTGCCGCTTCATCAACACCTTGCCATCGCGAATCGAATACAGCGGCAAGCCCTGGCTGCGAATCACTTCGTAATCGCTGTCTGCCGACAGGATCAGCAGGTTCGCCGGGCGCCCCTGTTCCAGTCCGTAACGCTCGCCCAGGTGCATGGCTTTGGCGCTGTTATCGGTGACCAGATCCAGCGCGCTTTGCAGGTTGCGATAGCCGAGCATGTGGCAGATGTGCAGGCCGGCTTCGAGTACGCGCAGAATGTTGCCGTTGCCCAGCGGATACCACGGGTCGACGATCGAATCCTGGCCGAAACACACGTTCATCCCGGCTTCGAGCAGTTCATTGACGCGGGTCACGCCACGGCGTTTCGGGAAATTGTCGAAACGCCCTTGCAGGTGAATGCTCTCGGTCGGGCAGGAGACAAAACTGATCCCGGAATGCCCCAGTAGGCGAAACAGTTTGGCGCAGTAGGCGTTGTCGTAAGAGCCCATCGCCGTGGTGTGGCTGGCGGTGACGCGGGTGCCCATGTCGCGGCTGCGCGCTTCTTCGGCGAGCACTTCGAGGAAGCGTGAGTGCGGGTCGTCGGTCTCGTCGCAATGCACGTCGACCAGGCAACCGGTGCGCTCGGCGAGGTCCATCAGAAACTTCACCGAACTGACGCCCTGATCACGGGTGTATTCGAAATGCGGAATCCCGCCGACCACGTCCGCGCCCATGCGGATCGCTTCTTCCATCAGCTCGCGACCGT